>Ga0335078_10001457_pt1 | contig 35697 bp, 33 predicted proteins | sample Lox_Sample_32_FD_206711 | JGI IMG/M metagenome (GOLD analysis project Ga0335078, IMG submission 206711) | Soil microbial communities from Loxahatchee National Wildlife Refuge, Florida, United States - Lox_Sample_3.2 | ecosystem: Environmental > Terrestrial > Soil > Wetlands | place: USA...
ACCACGACGCGTACTTCTCGGCGACCGACCGCGCACAGGCCTGCTCGTTCGATCCCGCCGAGCCCGACTATCCCGACACCGTCTATATCGTGATTTCCGTGCGCAACCGGAAATTCGCGCGCGCGGCGGCCTTCCGATGGGATCCCGGGAGCAAGGATTTCGTCGAGACCGAGCTTGAGACAGCCTAAGGCGGCGGCGAATCATCGTCTGAGTCGGCCGCGCCCGCAGCAGCCTCCCCTGAGGCCGCCTCAAGAGTCATCCCGCGCGTCTCGTCGATAAAAATCGCGTACAGAATCGCGCCCGGCACTCCGACGATGGCCAGATAGCCGACCACCGTCGAGAGCCCGCCGAGCGGGACCGCGAGCAGCGCCACCGAAATATGCGCGGTGAGCGCGCCGAGCGAGGTAACGATCGCGATCCATCCGAAGATCGTGCCGCGCAGCGCCGTTGGAAAAAGCTCGGTCGCCGCCGAATTCTGCGCGACCATCACTCCGTTGCCCATCACGCTGCGCCAGGCGAATCCGGCGCCGAGCCATAGCGCCGGCCGCGCGAAGTGCGCCGGCGGGCCCCAGTAGTACCAGAGCGCGCCCATCGCGGCGAGCGGCCATATAACGGCGATGGTCCGCACCCGCCCGAAGCGCTCGCTCGACCACGCGCCGCTCCCGAAACCCAAAAGCCCGAACCCGCCGCCGGCCAGGATGAGCGTGCTGACGATTGCGGGCGGCAGGTGCACCACCGTGACGGCGTGGAAGTAGCACCAGCTATCGGCGGCGGTCGCCGCGGTGGCGCCGAAGAGCGTGGAAAGCAGGATCACCACCGCGCGGCGCCGATAGGCGGGACGGAAGATCGCGTAAAAGCTGGTCGCGCCGGGCGCGCCGGCTGCCGCCGCGCGCGCCCATCGCCGGCTCTCCGGTACCAGGCGCGCCATCGCCGGCCACAGCGCAATCCCGCACGCCGAGATTCCGAACAACAAGCGCCAGCTATAAACGCTGAGCGCGAGCAGCGGCATTATCAGGATGCAGAGTCCGGCGCCGAGCGAGCCCGCCAGTGCGGCGTAGCTCTGGCCCCGCGCGCGATCATCGACCGCCAGTTCCTCGGCCGTCATCACGATCGCGCTTGCGATCGTCGCGCCCATGAACGCGAACAGGAAAATCGACGAGACCGCGAGCATCGCCACGTGCGGCGAAAGCGCCGCGCAAAGCGCGCTCAGCGGAGTTCCGGCCATCGACCACAGCACGACGCGCCGGCGCCCGACCCGGTCGGCCATCCGCGACAGCGCGAGCGCGCCGAACGCGCTCAGGCAGATCCAGGCGAACGTTCGCGCGATTCCGGACTGGTCGAGGCCAAAGCTCCGGGCGATCCACGGCGAGCTGGTTCCCAAAATCGAGAGATTGAAGCCCTGATAGAACATCAGCGCGACGACGCATCGGATCACCTGCCGGCTGCGCGCGCCGGTTTCGGCGCCGTCCGGCGACGGCTCTGCGGGCAGCCCTTGAAGCGGCCGCTCCGGGGCGTCAAGCGGCGCCGCGAGCTCAGACATCCGCGCGCGCGCCGCCGGCCGGTAAAAGTTCGAATACCGGGTAACGCTCAGCGAGCGGCGCGAAATCTGAGGCGGGAGATTCGCGGGGAATCGGAAAGTAGCGCTGCACCGTCAGCGCGAAGCGGTCGAGATAGGCCTTGAGCAGTTCCGGACGGCGCGCGGAACCGACCTCGCGCACCGTGTACTCCGTGCCCTTTCGTCCCCTGCGCAGCGTCACGCGTCCGGCCGCGCGCGCGTTGCGCACCCATTGGGTCTCGCCGCGGGGCGCCACCAGGTAGCGCCGTCCCTCGAACTCGAGCAGGTCAACCGGGGCCGAATACATCCGGCCGCTTTTGCGCCCCCTCACTTCGAGCACATAGTTGTGCGCAAGCCCCATCCCGAAACCGATCGCGACGGCGAAGCAGCGATTGAAAATGCGCTCGGTCAGGGACGGCTTGAGAAAGTGCGGCGCCGGCGCCATCGGGACAGCTCCTCCAATGTTTGGAAAGCCAGCCTAGGGGCGTTCATTGGTTATCAGCGGCAGGCAGGCCATGCAAGAAACCACGCCCGAAAGCCACCCGACGCAGTGTTGCGGCGAGGTTAAGCCGCCTTTCCGATAGTCTGCGACTGCGGCACTGTCGCGATTTCCGCACCGGCCCGGCCGGCGCGCTAGGACTTCGGCGGCAGCAGGCGCGCCGAGTTGAGCATGAAGGCAAGTTCGGAAGCGACGTGAACGAACGCCGCGAGCGGTGGATTGATCAGCCCGGCCGCCGCCAACGCGATACCGACGGTGTCGATCGCGATCGTTCCGGCGAAATTCTGAAAAATGATTCTGCGCGTCCAACGCGCGATCTCGAGCGTTTCGGCGAACTTCTTAAGATCGTCGCCGAGCAGCACCACGTCTGCGCTCTCGCGCGCGACCTCGGTGCCTGAACCCATCGCCACGCCCACGCTCGCCTCCGCGAGCGCAGGCGCGTCGTTGACTCCGTCGCCGACCATCGCAACCGCCAATCCGTCGGCGACGAGCCGCTTGATCCGGGCGAGCTTGGCTTCGGGCAAAAGTTCGCCCTCGACTTCGCCGATCCCGAGCGCACCCGCCACGGCTTCGGCCACGGAACCAGCGTCGCCGGTGAGCAGGATCGTCCGGATTCCCGTGGCGCCAAAGGCCTCGACCGCGCGCCGCGCTTCGGGACGAATCGTGTCGGCGACGAAAATCGTCCCCATGAATTGCCCGGCGCGGGTGACGAAGACCTGTGCCAGGCCGTCTGCTTCGGCCGGCGCGGTGCGCGGAAACTCGATCCCATGCTCGTTCAGCAGCGCGCGGTTGCCGACGAGAATCGCGGCTCCGTCGGCCACGGCCCTGACGCCGCGCCCCGGGCGGTAATCGAAACGCTCCGGCTCGCGGATCGAGCGACGCTCGGACAGCGCGCGCGCGACGATCGCCTTGCCGATCGGATGCTCGGAGCGCATCTCGGCCGACGCCGCCGCGACTATCAGATCGGTCTCGGAGACGCCGGCGGCGGGAACGACGGCCTGCACCTCGGGACGGCCGAAAGTGAGGGTGCCGGTCTTGTCGAGGACCACGGTTTGCACACGGCCGAGTGTCTCGAGGTACAGCCCGCCCTTAACGATCGCGCCCAGACGCGCCGCGCGCCCGATACCGCCGAGGATCGCGAGCGGCGTACCCGCGGCGATGCCGCATGCGCCGGCGACGATCACCACCGAGATAGTCGAGCGGAAATCGCCCGTCACGAGGAGCGTGAGCGCGGCCGCGCCGAGCGCGAAATATACCAGGTAACCGGCCAGGCGATCGGCCAGTTGCTGGACCGGCGCGCGCGAGCGCTCGGCTTGCTCCACCGCCTCGATGATCTTGCCGTAGCTGGTATCGCGGCCGATCCGTTCGGCGCGGATTTCCAGCGCCCCCGATTGATTGATCGTGCCGGCGAACACGGCCGCGCCGGGAAGCTTCTCGACCGGCATCGACTCGCCCGTGATTCGCGCCTGATCGACGAATGAATGGCCGCTCAGGACCACGCCGTCCACCGGCACCGCGCCGCCGGGATTGACCAGCACCGAATCACCGCTCCGGAGTTCGCCCGCCGGCGCCTCGCGCATCGCGCCCGCACGGCGCACGATCACCATGCGCGGCAGACAATCCAGCAGATCCCGGATCGCCCGCCGTCCGCGCGAGACCGTCAAGCCCTCCAGCACCTCGGCGACGAGCACGAAGAAGGTGATGACTAGGGCGGTTGTGTACTCGGAGATCGCGGCGGCGGCGGCGATTGCGATCGCCATTGAGAGCTCCATCGTCATCCGCCGCGCGGCGAGATTTTCGGCGCCTTCCCTGAAGATCGGCCATCCGCCGATTGCGACGCCGGCCGCGCCGATCAGGCTGACGCTCGCAAACGGCTCCCACAGACGAAGCCAGACCGCGGCGGCGCTGAGCGCCACGATTGCAATCCGCGCCGCCTCGACCCGGCCGAGCGGAGGCTCTCCGGCCGGACGCTCGCCGGCGTCGCCCGGCGCGCGGAGGTCGAGCGATTCGCCCGCGGCGATCGCGGCGATATCGATGATCGGTGCGGACGGTTCCATCTCGCCAACCCCTCGTGGCTACTTGAGGTAAGCCTGCACTACGTCGATCAGCTCCTGCGCGCCCTGGGCGCGGGCGGAGCCGCGTTCGCGCGCCGGATCGACGACGTGCATGCGGACGTGATCGGCGATGATCTTGGCCATCAGGCTGTTCATCGCGCCGCGCGCCGCGACCACCAGGTGAAGCACGTCGGTGCAACCCCGTTCGTCTGCGAGCGCGCGCTCGACCGCCTCGATCTGTCCGCGCACGCGGCGGACTCTGGCGAGCAGCTTGTTTTTTTCCTTGATCGTGTGGCCCACGCGAAAGGCACCTCCCTCTATACCATAGGGGGTATGGTACGTGCGGATCGGCGTGCTGTCCACATCGTCGCGCGAACGCCGCCGGCGCCTGATGCGGCGATTGTCGATTATCGATGCGCGTTGCCGAATTCGGCCGGTTCGGACAGGTCTGATCATCATGGCGGCCGGCGCCGCCGCATGGCGGGCGTGCGCGCGGTAAACTGGACAGTGCCGGGAACGGAGCGGGCCAGGCCAGCCGCCGCTATTTTGCGAAATTCGCGCGCATCCGGCCGAGCAGACGCAGGACGGGCCGCGACCGCGCCGTCGGCGCGGGAATGGGGAAGGGAGCCATTCGGGCGGGCTTCCCCAGTCCGTTCTGAGACCCCACGCGTGGAGCCTGGCCGGTGCCCAATGCCGCCGACATGAAGGCTTCGAGGACCGGGCACGGGCCTTGGCCGAGCGAATTGAATCGCTTGAGACTTTCCTCGCCGACGATCGGCTTCTGATGCTCGTCGAGGACCACGACCTTGCTTCCGCCGACCAGAAAGCTCCACTTACATCGAACGCAGTGGTAGAGCCGCGCCGGCCGCCCGAACAGCTCGCTGTAACGCTGCGGTCCGATCACGAAGTCGTGCTTGAGCGAAATCGTCTCCCGAGCGGGCGATTTCTCACCGATGCGCCATAGCTTCATGACCGTTCGTCGGCGCAAGTTCCATACCGTGAAAATGCGCTGGGAAACGCGAGCTAATCGGCTGCTGGAGCCGGCACGGGACAACGAGTTGAACGCGCCGCCTTGCTGCAAAACGCCCGATGGATTGCATTTTGAAATGCAGAAAAGACGACCCGCTGACCGTCTTGAAGCAGGACCGGCGTGCAGCTTTTCGCCTGCTTGCATAGACTGGGCGGTTGACAAATGAACGTTCATTCATTAGCTCTCAACCGCAGGAGCATCTGCATCAGAGCCGCCTCAGGCCTCGCCCGCCACGGCATCACGCCCTGCCGGCGCCCGGCAATCTTCTCCCCGACCTCCGCTCCAGATAGAGGCATCGCGAACCATGCCCGAGCCGCTCAAAACCCAGACCCAGCTGAGAACGCAGAATCAGGACGAGGCGCTGGTCCGCGCGCGCCGCCAGCAGATCTTCGCCGCCGCCTGCCGCGTGCTCGAGCACAAGTCGTTTCACGAGGCCACGGTCAAGGAGATTGCGCTCGAAGCCGGATTGGCCGCCGGCTCGATCTACGTCTACCTGCAGAGCAAGGACGACATCCTGCTGCTGCTCGCCGAATCGATGGTCGCCGAGCTGGCCGAGATGCTGCCGCAGATCCGCGGCAAGAGCCGCGGCGAGCCGCGCCGCGAGCTGCTTGAGCTGATGCGCGCGGCGATCGACCTGATCGACCGCTACCGTGAGGCGTTCTGCGTGCTGAACCAGGAGGTGCGCTACCTGGCGCGCCGCCCCGACTATCGCGCCGCGCTCAAGCAGATCGTCGGCCGCTACACCTCCACGATCGAGAACGTGCTCGAGCGCGGGCGCCGGATGGGCGTGATCGTTTACGACGACCTGCGGAGCGTCGTCCAGGCGGTGCACATGCTGTGCTCGGGATGGGCGATGGGCGCGGACTACCTGGGAAAAACCGACAAGGAAATCTACTGGCGGCAGATCGCGGCGCTGGTCGAGGGCCGTTTCTTCAACCCCGCCGCGCGCGGCGCGGAAATCTGAAAGGCGGAAACACGGGTCTATGGAACTCTACGATCGGCGCACGCTCGAGGGCGTGTACAGCGTGAAGCAGAGCGCCGGGTTCATCATGAACTACCGCTACGCCGAGGAGCGCATGATGCGGATGATGGCGGGCTGGATCGCGCTTACGCCGGAAATTCCGGTCAAGCTCGAGATGGCGCGCCAGGTTTACGAATGCGCGCTCCACGCCGACGCGCTCGGCAAGCGCCTTGGCGAATTGCGCTCGCAGGCCCAGGTTTCGCGCCCGCCCAACGAATCCTTCGTCGCCTTCATCAACGCGATCGAGGACAAGGAGCAGTGGGAGGATACGATCGAGCGCGCGGCCGGCATCTACCGCGTGCTGAAGCCGCACCTGGTGGCCCATTACAGCGCCCACGTCACCGCCGCCAACCCGGTCTACGAACCGCCCACTCTCAGGATCCTCGCGCACCTGCTCGACGACGAGAAGCGCCACATCGAGCGCGGCCTCGTCCTGCTCGACAACCTGCTCGATACGCCCGAAAAGCATCGCCGCGCCGCGAACTGGCAAGCCCGGCTGGAGGAATTGCTCGCCGCCTCTGGCGGCATCACCGGGACGGAACGGGATCGCGAAGAGCCGCGAGGTCTTGGACGCAGCCGATGAGGCCGCAGGAAAAGGTCCCCGAACTGCTCGAGGCGATCGGCGCGCACGCGCGGGCGGTGGTCGCGGGCGATGCCGGCGCGGCCGAAGGCTGCGTCAGGCCGACGGCTCTCGAAGCCTATCGCGTCGCGATAGACGCCGCCGCGAGCGTGGGGCCATTCGACGGCTACACGACGCCGGCACTCGCGCGGCTCGGCACGCAGTACATCTCCAAGGTGCGCTTCATCGGCGCGCAGGGCAGCGCGCTGATGCAGATTCGATGGGCACGCGAGGGCGACGGCCGCTGGCAGATCGCCGAGGCCGAATATTTCCCCCCCGGGCACACGCCGTGGAGCGGCGTCAAACGTCCGCGGCCGGCCGCCTGGAGCAGCGCCGGGACGGCCGGGGAAAATCGATGAGGCACCGTCGAGGAGAATTTCGATGCCGGATCTCGGGAATCGAGCGAGCGCGATAGGGCCCCAGCCGATCGCGGAGCGTTTCATCGTGCCGCACGCGATGCTCGCGGCCGCCGGCCATATCCTGCAGCTGCTCGCCTCGGACCGGCGCGCGGAGCTCGAGGCGCTGGTGATCCCCAGGGCGGCCGCTGAACTGCGCGGCCTCATCGACGCGATCGCGTCCGGCGCCTACCAGCGTCACAAAATCATCGCGCACGCCAAGGTCAACCATCACTACTACGTCAAGGCGCGGCTCTTCGGCGAAAGCGCCGCGCCCTTCACGCTCCAGCTCCGGCTGGGCGAGCACGAGGGGCGCTGGGTCATCTGGGAAGCGTACAATCTTGCGAGCGGACGCACCGCCTGGACGCGCTGAAAATGAACGCCTGCCGTTTCGGAACGGAGACAGCCTCATGCAAAAGATGATCGCGGTTGACCGGCTCGCGCGGCCCGACGAAATCATTCTCGTCCCGGTCGAGCGCATCCGCGAAGCGCGCATCGACCAGGGAATTCCACCCAACAACGTGATGCCGCTCGAGGAGGATTTCCTCAAGGGGCGGCTGCACGGAATCGCCACCGGCGAGATGCAGGCGATGGAGGCGGCCGGACGGACGCTGTTCGATTTCCCCGACGCGCCGTGGGAGTTTCAGCTCGACATGGCGCGCCAGGTGTGGGACGAATCACGCCACGCCGAAATTTTCTCCAAGCTCCTCGAGTACGTCGGCTCCTACCTCGGCGAATTTCCCGAAAGCGAAATCCTGTGGTCGTGCACGCAGGTCGACGACCCGGCCTGCCGCGTCGCCGGAATCAACCGCGGCCTCGAGGGACTCGCCTGCGACGTCTTCGAGCAGATCATCCGGATGGGGCAGAAGATGGGCGACCCGTTTATCGAGCGCGCGGTCGACTACGTGCTCGCCGACGAGATTACCCACGTGCGGATGGGCTCGAAGTGGATGCGCAAGCTGACCGAAGGCGAACCCGAGCGCCTGGAGCACGCGCAGCAGTTCCAGGACAATATCGACGCGCTGTTCAATTTCGACGGCTTCCGCACCTCCAGGGAGGATGCGCCGCAGGTGCCCTTGATGCTCGGCGATCGCCAGATGGACTTCGACGCGACGCTCACGATCTCGCGCGAGACGCGGCTTCTGACGGGCTTCAGCGACGAGGAGATCGACCGCCTGATGAAGGCCGCCGCCCGCAGTTCGGCCTACTGAGCGTGGTGCCCGGCGGCGGCCTGATATAACGGAAAGGGAAGGACCCCACCATCATGCAGAAAATGATTCCCGCCGACCGCCTCGCGCGTCCCGACAACTTCGTCCTGTTGCGCGCGCGCAGGATGCGCGAGATTCGCGAGGAGCAGGGCCTCGACGAGCGCGTGATGCCTTTCGACGAGGAGGCGCTGCGCGTGCGCCTGCACGGCATTTTTGCCGGCGAACTGCAGGCGATGGAAGCGGCAGGGCGGACGCTCTTCGACTTTCCCGACGCGCCGTGGGAATTTCAGCTCGACATGGCGCGCCAGGTATGGGACGAGTCGCGCCACAGCGAGATTTTCATGCGCCTGCTGCAATACCTGGGCGCCGAGCCGGGCGATTATCCCGAGACCGAAATTCTGTGGCGCTGCACGCTCGCCGACGACCCCGCCGCGCGCGTCGCCGGGATCAACCGCGGCCTCGAGGGGCTCGCCTGCGACGTCTTCGATCAGCTGATCCGGATTGCGCAGAAAAACGGCGACCGGATTATCGAGCGCGCGGTGGACTACGTGCTGGCCGACGAAATCACCCACGTGCGGATGGGCTCGAAGTGGATGCGCAAGCTGACCGAAGGCGACCCCGAGCGGCTGCGGCGCGCGCAGGAGTTCCAGGACAGCGTCGATGACCTGTTCAACGCGCGCGGCGCGCGCAAGGCGCTCGACGACGTGGAAAAGGATTCACAGACCATCACGATCGCCCGCGAGGCACGGCTTCTCGCCGGCTTCACCGAGGAGGAAATCGACCGCCTGATCGCGGCCGCGCGCGCGAGCGCCGCCTACTGACGCGCGAGCGCGTCGTTCTCTTGTTCTCGCGATCGGCAGGCCGCGCGGTGGAAAGCGCGGCGCCAATCGCGATACAAAAGCCCTCTATGGCGGCGATCAACCTTGCGCGTCTCAAGCAACTGTTCCTCGAAATCGTCCAGATCGACTCGCTCTCGCGGCGCGAGCGCGACGTCGCGCTCAGGCTCGTGCGCGAACTCGAAAGCGCGGGCCTGCGCTGCCGCTTCGACGGCGCCGCCGACAAGGTCCGCGGCAACTGCGGCAACCTGATCGCCCATCTCGACGCGACGCGCGACGGCGTGGCGCCCCTGCTCCTCTGCGCGCACATGGATACCGTCGTTCCGGGCGAGGGCGTGAAGCCGGTGGTGGACGGCGACGTCATCCGCACTGACGGCACCACGGTGCTCGGCGGCGACGACAAGTCGGGATGCGCGATCATCTGCGAAGTGCTGCATCAGTTGCGCGAGCGGAATATTCCGCACGGGCCGATCGACGCCGTGTTCACGGTGTGCGAGGAGATCGGGCTGCAGGGCGCGCGCAATCTCGATCTAAGCCTGCTCCGCGCGCGCGAGGGCCTGGTCTTCGACAGCGACTCGCCCGGTTACCTCTTCGTGCGCGGGGCCGGGGCGCAGGGCCTGCGCTTCACCGTGCGCGGGTATGAGGCGCATGCGGGGATGGCGCCCGAGCGCGGCCTTTCGGCGATCAAGATCGCGGCCGAAGCGATCGCCGGGATGCACCTGGGGCGAATCGACGCCGAGACCACCGCCAACCTGGGTACTATCGAGGGCGGCCGCGCGGGCAATATCGTGCCCAATGAGGTCGTCGTGAGGGGCGAGGCGCGCTCGAGCGATCCGCTTAAGCTCGCGGCCCAGGTCGAGCACATGATCGGGTGCTTCAAGGACGCGGTGGCGCGCGCGGCGGTGACGGTCGACGGCAAAACCGTGCGCGCCGAGCTGGACTATCGCAGCGTACCCTCCTACGCCGCGATGAACGTGCCCGAGGACGCGCCGATCGTGCTCAAGGTGATCGAGGCGGCGCGCCGTCTGGGCCGCGAAGTCAGGCCGCAAGCGACGGGCGGCGGATGCGACGCCAACATCCTCAATCAGCGGGGCCTGGTGGTCGCCAACCTCGGCACCGGCATGCGCGACATCCATACGGTGCGCGAATGGCTCGACGTGCGCGACATGGCCGCGAGCGCCGAGGTAACGCTTGAACTGATCAAGCTTCACGCCGGCGCCTGAGCGGGACTTCGCTCCAGCCCTGCCCGACTCTCAAGATGAAGCAGCTTCGCAACGCACAGATCGATTCGCCGCGCGCGTGGATAACGGTCGCGTCCGCCTTCATGTCGTGCTTCACCCTGTTCGGCGTCGCCTACAGCTTCGGCGCCTTCTTCCGCCCCATGGGCAAGGAGTTCGGCGCGAGCCGGATGCCCACCGCCGCGGTCTTTTCGATCACCGCCGGCATCTACAACGCGCTCGGCGCGCCCGCCGGCCATCTGAGCGACCGCTACGGTCCGCGGCCGGTGTTGCTCGCGGCCGCGTTCTTCATGGGTACGGGACTCGTCCTGACCTCGCGCATCGACCGCCTGTGGATAGGCTACCTGACCTACGGACTCGGCGTCGGACTCGGCGGCGCGTGCTGTTATGTCCCGATGGTCTCGGTGGTGGGTGGATGGTTTTCGCGCTGGCGCAATACGGCGCTCGGGATTTCGGTCGCGGGAATCGGGTGCGGAACGCTGGCGATGGCGCCGCTGGCCGCGGTGCTGATCGATCGCTTCGGATGGCGCGGGGCGTACGTGATTCTGGGCGTCGCGAGCGCGCTCATCCTCGTCATCTGCGCGCTCCTGGTCGAACCGCCGCCGGCCCATATGCAGGCCGCACGCCCGCGGCTCTCCACGGCCGTGCGCACGCCGAATTTCGCGATGCTCTGGGTGTCCTCGCTCCTCTCTTCGATCGCGATTTACGTGCCGTTCGTTTACCTGCCCGAGTTTGCGCATGACCAGGGTATCGGCCGCGTCGCCGCCGCGACGCTGGTCGGGCTTATTGGCGGCGCAAGCGTGGCGGGGCGGATGATCCTCGGCGTGGTCGCGGATCGCACGGGGATAATGTGGCTCTACAAGCTGTGCACGCTTGCGCTCGGGCTGAGTTACGCGGTGTGGATCCTGACCAGCGGCTACGGATGGCTGGTGGTCTTCGCGCTCACGATGGGCGCGGCATACGGCGGGATGGTCGCGCTGGCGCCGGCGGTGGTGGCGGAACTCTTCGGCGTGCAGGGACTGGGCGCGCTGCTCGGAACGCTTTACACGAGCTCCGCGATAAGCGCGCTGGTCGGGCCGCCGATTGCGGGTCTCGTGATCGACCGGATGGGCGGCTATCTCTGGGCGGCGGCCTTCTCCGGTGCGGTCTGCGTCATCGGGTTCTTCATCATCATCCCGCTCCGCCGAGCCGACGAGACTTTGGCGCCGCGTTTGGCCGAGGCCGACTGACATCCACGCGGCGGGCGAATCCCGAAAAGACGGCGGCGCGAAACTGCCGCCGCTCAAAAAGAGAACGGATGCGCGCGCTTCTCGCACGCGCATCCGTCCCCGTCATTCGCAAGCGGTCCACCTCGCGCCCCCGCACGCTCAGGCGCCGCTCGCCCGCCGGGCCCCCCGGGTCCTCCCCCGCTAGTCCAGGTGCTTGCGCAAAAAAGTCGGAATATCGAGCTTGTCGTCGTGTTCGCCGAGCTCGTTCGGTTCGGATCTTTCCATCGCGCCCGGGTCCGCCCCACGCCGCTTGAAAGCCGGAATGTCGAGCCCGTCATCGACGATCATCCCCATCCTGCGCACCGGCTTGCTGCCGAACGTCCGCGGCGGCGGCGGCGGAGGCGGAGGCAGGGTGGGCGCGGTGGGATGCACGGCCGCGGGATCGACGGCCCGCGTGGCGGCGGCCTGGATCGGCGCGGTAATCGGCGCGCCAGAGGACGAGTAGCGCGGATTGTAGCGCGTCGTAAGATCGCCGAAACCGGTTGCGATCACCGTTATCTGGATTTCGTCGGCCAGCCGCTCGTTGATCACTGCGCCGAAGATAATGTTCGCGTCCTCATGCGCTTCTTCCTGGATCAGACTTGCCGCCTCGGTCACTTCGTAGAGCGACATGTCGGGGCCGCCGGTCACGTTGATCAGCAGTCCGCGCGCGCCCTTGATCGAAACGTCCTCGAGCAGCGGGCTCGAGATCGCGCGCTGCGCCGCCTCGACCGCGCGGTTCTCGCCGGTCGCGCTCGCCGCGCCCATCATCGCAAGTCCCATCTCGGCCATGATCGAACGCACGTCGGCGAAGTCGAGATTGATAAGCCCGTGCACGGTGACCAGTTCCGAGATGCCGCGGACGGCTTGCAGCAGGACGTCGTCGGCCTTCTGGAAGGCCTCGCGCAGCGACGTAGTGCGGCTCGCAATCGAGAGCAGGCGCTGGTTGGGAATCGTGATCAGCGTGTCGACCGCGTCCTTGAGCTCGCGCAGGCCTTCGTCGGCCTGGGACATCCGGCGGCTACCCTCGAACTGGAACGGCTTGGTCACGACGCCGACGGTGAGCGCGCCGCCCTCGCGCGCGATGCGTGCGATGATCGGCGCCGAGCCGGTGCCCGTGCCGCCGCCCATCCCGGCGGTGACGAATACCATCTCCGCCTCCTTGAGCACTTCGCGCAGCCGCTCCTCGTCCTCGAGCGCGGCCTTGCGTCCGATTTCAGGATTGCCGCCGGTGCCGCGCCCGCGCGTCAGCACCGCGCCGATCTGCATGCGCATCGGCGCCGCGTTGGCGGCCAGCGCCTGGCTGTCGGTATTGACGGCGATGAAGTCGACGCCGCTCAACCCCTGCTTAATCATGTGGCTGACCGCGTTGCCGCCGCATCCACCGGCCCCGATAACCTTGATCCGCGCCCCGGGATCCGGGGAATCCATCAACTCGATCATTGTTCAACCTCCTCCACCATATGCGCGGCACTCAGCGGCTAGCTGAAGACGCGTCTGCCATCCCCACCGCCCCTAGAAAAAGTCTCTCATCCAGTCCGAAACGAGCGAGCGCAGCCGTCCAAGCCGCCCTCCCCGTATTGTTCCGTTAACGCTCGCGCCGTTCGCGCCCGCCGCGTGCAGCAGCAGGCCGGCCGCGGTCGTGTACGCCGGCTTCATCAGATCCTCGGGCATGCCCTTCAAATTGATCGGCAGGCCGCGGCGCACCGGCAGCCCGAAGATCCGTTCCGCCAGCTCCTGCGTGCCCTCGAGCAGCGACGAGCCGCCGACCAGGACCAGGCCCGAGGCGAGGCTGTCGGCGACTCCCGAGCGCATCACCTCGCGCTGCGCCATCGTGAAAATCTCTTCCATCCGCGGCTCGATGATTTCGCCGAGGAGGCGGCGCGCGATCACGCGCGGCGAGCGTCCGCCGACGCCCGGCACCTGAACCGTCTGGTCGCGCCCGACCACGGAGTTGGTCGCGACGCCATAGCTTATCTTCAGCCGCTCGGCCTCGTTGAGCGGCGTGCGCAGGCCCGCGGCGACGTCGCTGGTCAGATGGTTGCCGCCAAGCGGCAGGACCGCCGTATGCATCGCCGCGCCGCCGTGAAACACGACGATATCGGTGGTGCCGCCTCCGATGTCGAGCAGCGCGACGCCAAGTTCGCGCTCTTCGGGAAAGAGCGCCGCGTCGGCCGAGGCGAGCGGCTCGAAGACGATCTCGAGCGGCGTGATATTGGCGCGCTCGCAGCACTTGGTCAGGTTCTGGCCGTAGCTCTGCGCCGCGGTAACGATATGGATGCGCGCCTCGAGCCGCACCCCGGCCATCCCGACCGGGTCACGCACGCCTTCCTGGTCGTCCACCGCGAATTGCTGCGGCAGGATATGGAGGACCTGGCGATCGAGCGGAATCGCGACCGCCCGTGCCGCGTCGATCACGCGCTCGACATCGCGCGGGCTGACTTCGCCGCCGCGCACCGCGACGATTCCGTGGCTGTTGAGCCCGCGCACGTGCGCGCCGGCCTCGCCCACCACCGCCGCGCCCACGCGCACGCCCGCGCTCTTTTCTGCCTCGGCCACGGCCGTGCGGATCGCCTCGACCGTGGCCTCGATATTCACCACCACGCCCTTGCGCAGCCCGGTGCAGGGCGCAACGCCATAGCCGAGCACGGTCGCGCCGCCGCCCTCGGGCAGCGACTCGGCGACGAGCGCGCAAACCTTGCTCGTCCCGACATCCAACGCCGTCAGCACGTTTCTCATCTCCGCCCGCTCCCGCCCGCGCGGGCGCGCACGGCAACCCTACGCACGGAGCCCGCGGCCTGCGCGGTCGCGCGCGGCGCCTGAGCGCGCAGCCTCACCACCGCCTGCCCCGGCGTGGTCATGTCGAGAAGCGCGACCTGCTGCTCATGCCCGCGCCATTGGCCGAGCACCTCGGTCGCGCGCCGCAGTTGCGCCGGCGCGCCGTCGAGGTCGATTCGCAATTCGGTGTGCGAACGATCGAAGAAGAGCGACGCGGTGCCGTCGCCGTCAAGCCGCATCTCCGAGACCAGACCGGCAAGGGCCACCTCGGAGCGCACCAGCGCGGCCGCGTAGCGCACGAGATCGTGCGCGCGCGCCGTCTGCGCCGCCGCGCCGCTCAGGATCGGCAGATCGCCCGCGCGCGCCGCCGGAACAGGGCCGCGAAGCTCGCCGTCGCCAAAGAGCGCATAGAAGCCGTCGTGACGCTCGACCAGCGCTACCGCGTCGCCGGACGCCGCGTGCGGCAGCGGCGCGAGCATCGCGCTTTCGGTCGTGCGATCGCGCAACTCGGCGAATGTCGCTGCAGCCTGCGCCCAGCAAGAGGCAAGCGCCACGCGCCCGCGGGCCGCGAGCGCGCGGCCCGCGGGGCTCAGCCCGGTCGCCATGCCGAACACGAAGAACGCGCATAGCACTAGGCCGAGCGCTTTGCTCGACCAGCCCCAGGAATTCCTGGTTGCCGCCGGCGTCTTCCTGTTCCGCTTCGCTACCGCCTGCTTCGCCACTGCCGCCGCCCCACGCCTCCGCACTCATACGGCGAGCCGCTCGCCGCCCGCCGATCAGAACTTTGCGATCACCATTCCCCAACCATGCGCACTTCGGCTTCCAGAGCCACTCCGCTCTGCTCCCTGACCCGGCTGCGCGCAAGCTCGATCAGCGCGCGCACGTCTTCGGCGCGCGCGCCGCCCAGGTTGACGATAAAATTCGCGTGCTCGGTCGAAAACGCCGCCGCCCCAAGCCGCGTCCCCTTGAGCCCCGCGTTCTCCAGCAATCGTCCCGCGAACGCGCCGGGCGGATTTTTGAAGATCGAACCCGCGTTGGGCAGGCTGCGCGGCTGACGCGCCGCGCGCTTGGCCTTGACTTCCGCCACCCGCGTGCGCAGCTGATCGCGATCGCCTTGCTCCAGCTCGAAATCCACCCGCGTTATCACGAAGCGCGGCGGAAGCTGGGTGCGGCGATAGGAAAACTTGACCTCGGCGCCGCTTAACGCGACCGAGCGTCCCTGCTCGTCGACTCCGTGGACCAGCCTGACCACCCGCGCGATTTCGCCGCCGAATGCGCCCGCGTTCATCACCAGCCCGCCGCCGACGCTTCCGGGAATGCCTTCGCCGAACTCGAGCCCCTTAAGCCCACGCTCGACCGCTTCCAGCACCAGCGCGCCGAACTGCGCGGCCGCGCCCGCGTGCACCTTGACGCCCTCGAAGTCAAGATTCTTGAACCCCTCGCCGAGGTGAATCACGAGCCCGCGCACGCCGCGATCGCTGACCAGCAGATTGGTGCCGGCGCCAAGGCAGAACGCCGGCACACGCTCGCGCCACGCCGCCGCCATCGCGGTGCACAGTTCGTCTTCGCTTTCGACCACGAGCAGCGCGTCGGCGGGGCCGCCGATACGAAACGAGGTAAGCTCGGCAAGCGGCGCCCGGGTGCGCAGCCGGGCGCCAAAGCGGGCGCGCAATTCCTGCTCAAGCGGGTTCATGGGTCTTGGTCGCGTAGCCGAGATTTTGCAGCACGGCTTCGCCGATATGATAAACGTCGCCGGCGCCGAGCGTCACCAGCAGATCGCCGGCCATCGTATCCGCCGCGAGCCGGACCGCCGGATCCGGCTCGTCGCCGAGGTAGCGCACGTCCAGATGGCCGCGCGCGCGCAGCGCCTCGTAGAGCCGCCGCGCGGAAACGTCGGCCAGCGGCTCCTCGCCCGCCGCGTAAACCTCGCACAGATAGAGCACGTCGGCGTCGTCGAAGGCGCCGAGAAAATCGTCGAACAGGTCGCGCAGCCGCGTATAGCGATGCGGCTGGAAGACGGCCACGACGCGGCGCTTGAACGCGGCGCGTGCGGCGCCCAGCGTCGCCCGCACTTCCGCCGGATGATGCGCGTAGTCGTCGAGCACGATCCGGCCCGCCGCCTCGCCCTTGATCTCGAAGCGCCGGCTGATGCCCGAAAACGACCCGAGCGCCCGCGCCGCGACGTTGAAGTCGATCCCCACCGCGAGCGCGACGCCCACGGCCGCAAGCGCGTTCAGCGCGATGTGGCGCCCCGGCGTCGGCACCTCGACCATGCCCAGTTCGCGGCCCGCGCGGATCACCGTGAAGCGCGTCGAGAGACCGTCGATCACGATATTCTCGGCGCGCAAATCGGCGTCGTGCGCGACGCCGTAAGTCAGCACGGGCTTGCGCACGGAGGGGAGCAGTCCGCGCACATTGATGCTGTCGATCCCGAGCACGGCGAGGCCGTAAAAGGGCACGCGGTTGATGAAGTTGAGATAGGCTTCGCGCACCCGGTCCATCGTGCCGTAGTGGTCGAGATGTTCGGGATCGATATTGGTGACGACCGCGATCGTCGGGAGCAACAGCAGAAACGACGCATCGCTCTCGTCAGCCTCAGCCACCATGTAATCGCCGCCGCCCAGGCGCACGTTGCTGCCGCGCGCGCGGAGATTGCCGCCAACCGCCACGGTCGGGTCGAGTCCGGCCTCCTCCATGATGAGTCCTACCAGCGAAGTGGTGGTGGTCTTGCCGTGGGTACCGGCGACCGCCACGCCGAGGCGCACCATGCGGAGCAACTCGCCGAGCATCTCGGCGCGCGCAATCACCGGGATCTGCAGCGCGCGGGCACGCGCGACTTCGGGATTGGAAAACTTCACTGCCGAGGAAATCACCACGGCATCGAGGCGCTGGGTGATCGCGTCTGCGACGCAATCCGTGAGATGCGCGGCGACGTGGTCCGGATGATGCCCGTGGAAGACCTGCACGCCGAGCGCGGCCAGCCAGTCGGTGGTCGGGCTCTGGCGCGCGTCGCAGCCGCTGACCGCGAAGCCGAGCCGCAGCGATAACTCCGCGATTCCGCTCATTCCGGCGCCGCCGACGCCGATGAAATGCAGGCGACGCTGACGGCCGAGCAATCCCTTTGCGAGCGTCTCGCTCATGCGGCTGCGCGCTCCTCCGCGCCAAGCTCGAAGCACAGCTTTGCGATCGCGCGCGCCGCGTCCGGTTTTGCCGCGGTGCGCGCCGCCGACGCCATCCACTCAAGCCGAGCCGGATCGGCGGCGAGTTCGCGCAGCGCCGCGGCAAGATTTTCCCCCAGGTTCTCGTCGTCGAGAACGATCACTGCGGCGCCGCGGCGCTCCAGCACGCGCGCGTTGAGTTCCTGCTGGCGGTCGCGATGGAATGGATAGGGAACGAAGATCGCGGGGCGGCCGGCGAGCGCGACTTCCGAAACCGTCATCGCGCCGGAACGCGCGACGAGCAGATCGGCGCGGTCGAGCGCGGTCGCCATGTCGTCGATAAACGGAATCACCTGCGCCCGGCAGCCGAGCGCGGCGTATCCACCCTTCACCAGCCCCACATCCGCCTCTCCTGTCTGGTGGACCAGAGCGATTTTTATAACACCTTCTCGCAGATTTCTCAAGGCATTGATTACGCCTTCGTTGAGGCGATGCGCTCCGGTCGAGCCGCCTAAAACAAGGATTTGCAGCGGATCGTGAACCTTGTAAGGCGAAGGCTCGATAGCAAAGCGCACCGGATTGCCGCTCACTACGACCTTAGGCGAATTAAAGAGCGCCGCGGATTCGTCAAATCCGACACAGACCTTTTTGGCGAAGCGCCAGAGCATCCGGTTCGACAGCCCTGGCCGCGTGTTCTCTTCCATCAGCACCAGCGGCTTGCGCGCCAGAATCGCCGCCATCGCCATCGGCGCCGAGGCGTAACCGCCCGCGCCCACCACCAAGTCGGCGCCGCACGAGCCGAGCAGCCGGCGCGCCCTTGCAAGGGCCGCAAAGAACTCGACGAGCGCCTTCATCCGTTCGACCAGGCTGTGGCCGCGAATTCCATGGACCGGAAAGAGCTCATAGCGCAAGCCGCTCTGCGGCATCCATCGCGCCTCCAGCCCCGCCGTGGTGCCGACGAACATGACCTCGGTCTCGGGCCGCTCGCGCATCATCGCTTCGCCCAGTGCGACCGCGGGAAAGAGATGTCCGCCGGTACCGCCGCCCGCGATTATCACTTTCATCGCACCGCCGGCCTGCGCGCAAGCGCGAGCAAAGTGCCCAGGGCAGCCATCGCCATCACCATCGCCGTCCCGCCGTAGCTCAAAAATGGCAGCGGCAGGCCCTTGGTCGGCACCAGCCCGATCACCACCGCCATGTTGACCAGCGCCTGCAGGGTGAGCAGCGCAGTCAGCCCGACCGCAAGCAGGCTCGCGAACGGGTCGGGCTCCGCATGCGCAACGCGCATTCCGCGCACCAGGATCGCGCCGAACAGGACCAGCACCACAACCGCGCCGAGCAGACCAAATTCTTCGCCCACCACGGCGAAAACGAAATCGGTATGGGCCTGCGGCAGGTAGAACATCTTCTGCTGGCCGGCGCCCAGTCCGACGCCCCATCCGCCGCCGGCGCCGAGCGCGATGAAGGATTGAATCAGCTGGAAGCCGGCGCCGCGGGCGGTCTGCCAGGGGTCGAGAAAGGTGCTCAGCCGGCGCATCCTGTAGGGTTTTGCTACAGCCTGGAGCGCAAGCACGGCAAGCGCGCCGCCGCCGGCGGCACCGAGATGTTTAAGCCGCGCGCCCCCGGCGAACAGCATCGCGAACAGCAGCATCACGATCATCACCGTGTTGCCGAAGTCCGGCTGCTTCAGGATGAGCAGCGCGAGGGGACCCACGGCGATAAAAGCCGGTAGCGGGCCGCTCGCGAAGACAGCCATCCGTTCCTGGCGGCGGCTCAGGAAATCGGCCAGGAAGAAGACGATCGCAAACTTGGCCAGCTCCGACGGCTCCGCCAGCAGCGGCCCGAGCCTGAGCCAGCGGCGCGCGCCGCCCCGCATCACGCCGAGCCCGGGTATCCAGAGCGCCAGCAGCATCACCACCGCCACGACCATCAGCGGCACGACCAGCCGGTGCAGGCCGCGCAGCGAGAGCTGCGAGAGCAGCGCGAGCACCACCAGTCCGGCCGCGATATGACCGAGCTGAAGCTTGAAGAAGTGAAACGCGTCGCCGGTCTTCTCCAGCCCGAGAAAATAGGTGGTGTTGAGCACCATCAGCAGGCCGAGCACCGCCAGCGCCGCCGCCGGCACATACAGCCAGGGGTCGAGCTGCGGCCGGGCGACCGACTCAAAGCGCCCGAACCAGCTCCTGAAATATTCGCCCGCGCTCCGCATAGTTCTTGAATTGATCGAAACTCGAGCAGGCCGGCGAGAGCAGCACCGTGTCGCCGCGATCTGCGACCGCGGCCGCGCGCCGCACCGCCTCGTCCAGGGTCTCAGCGAGTTCGATTTCGGTTGCCCCTTCGAGCGCGGCGCCCATCTTGTCGCGCGCCGCGCCGATCAGAATCAAAAGCCGCGTCTTCTCCGCAAGCGGCGCGCGCAGCGGCGCGTAGTCGCCGCCCTTGTCCATGCCGCCGGCGATCAGGATCACCGGCGCGCGCGCCGCCGCCAGCGCCTCGACCACGGAAGCCACGTTGGTTCCCTTGGAGTCGTCGATATAGGTCACGCCGGTGCGCTCGGCGACGAATTCCATCCGATGCGGCAGGCCCGCGAAGTCCGCGAGCGCCGCCTCAATCGCGCCCGGTTCGATACCGCTCACGAGCGCGGCGGCCGCCGCCGCCATCGCATTGGCGATATTGTGACGCCCCGCAAGCCGCATACGCCTAAGCCCGATACGGCCGTGGCGGGTGCGAATGTCGAAAATCAGATCGCTGCCGTCGCAGCCGATCGCGGGAGTAGTCTCGGCCGGACCCAGGCCGAAGCTCATCACCTGCGCGGCCGCCTTTACGCGCAAAAACCACACCCGCGGATCGTCGCGGTTCAGGATCGCCCAGTCGTAACGGTCCTGCATGCGGAACAGCCGCGCCTTGGCAACGCCGTACTCGTCGAGATCCTTGTAGCGGTCGAGATGATCCTCGGCGAGGTTCAGATGGACGCCCACGTGCGGTTTGAACCGCTCGGTGCGCTCGAGCTGGTAGCTCGAGACCTCGACCACGATCGCGTCGAACTCTCCGCCGGCAGCCTCGGTCAGCGGCGTGCCGAGGTTGCCGCCGACGAATACGCGTCGCCCCGCGGCCCTGAAGATCTCGCCGATAAGCGTCGTCACAGTGCTCTTGCCGTTGGTTCCGGTGACCGCGATGATCGGCGCGGCGACGAAACGGCTGCCGAGCTCCAACTCGCCGATTACCGGGATACGCCGGCGAGCGGCTTCGGTGAGCAGAATGGAGGCCGGCGGCACGCCGGGGCTTGTAACCACCAGATCAACGCCCTCAAGCCAAGCGGGGTCTTCAGGGCCGAGATGAACTTCGCCGGACGGCGGCGAAGCGCCGCCGGCGCCGAGCCCCAGCTCCGGACGAAGATCGGTCATCACGAGATGCGCGCCGCGAGCCGCGAGCAGTCGTGCGGCGGCGAGTCCGCTTACGCCGAGTCCGACCACCATCACGCGCTTACCCGCAAAATCCATCGCCCGCTTCTCAACGCAGCTTGAGCGTGCTCAGCGCGACCAGTCCGCAGATGATTGAGATTATCCAGAAGCGCACGACCACCTGCGTCTCGGGCCATCCGCCCAGCTCGAAATGGTGATGCAGGGGCGCCATGCGGAAAATCCGCCGATGCGTCGCCTTGTAGTAGTAGCGCTGGATGATGACCGACACGGCCTCGATCACGAAGATGCCGCCCGCGATGGGCAGCACCAGTTCCTGCTTGGACAGCACGGCGACGATCCCCAGCGCGCCGCCCAGCCCAAGCGCACCGACGTCGCCCATCATCATCGAGGCCGGGTAGGCGTTGTACCAGAGAAAACCCAGCGAGGCGGCGATCAGCGCGGCGCAGAAAATCGCGAGTTCGCCCGCGCCCACCACGTGCGGGATGTCGAGGTAAGCGGAGAATTTCAGATTGCCCGCGACATAGGTGAAGGTCCAATAGCAGAACGCGACCGTCATCACGGGACCGATCGCCAGGCCGTCGAGTCCGTCGGTCACGTTGACCGCGTTCGAGCACGCCACCATCACGAACATCGCGAACACCACGTAAAGCCATCGCGGCAGGTTGGGATGGAGGTTCTTGAAAAAGGGAACGTTGAGCGTGGTGTCGAAGCGCAGCACCGCGAAGAGCATGAACGAGACGACGAACGCGCAGGCGAACTGCCAGAAGAGCTTCTGCGGTCCGCTCAGGCCCTGGCCTTTGCCGCGGCGCAGTTTCAGCAGATCGTCGGTGAAGCCGATAGCGCCGAAGGCGACCGTCACCGCGATCGCCATCCACACGTACGGATTGGTTGGATTGGCGAAGAGGATCGTGGCGATGAGCGCGGTGCTGAGGATTAGCAGCCCGCCCATCGTGGGCGTGCCCGCTTTCTTCTGATGGCTCTGCGGAACCTCGGCGCGGATGGTCTGGCCGATTTGCGCCGCGCGAAAGCGCTCGATCAGCCGCGGCCCCTCGGCCAGGGCCAGCGCCAGCGCCGAGAGCCCCGCAAGCACCGAACGGAAAGTTTCGTAGCGCAGAACATTGAAGCCCACGTAATGCGCGTGCAGCGGAAAGAGCAGGATGTAGAGCATCGGGAAAACCCGTCTTCGAGTGTGCTGGCCGCGGCCCCGGCAGCGCAAGATGCGCGGTTATAAATGCCGGTCGATCGTTGCCGCCCGCGTGCGCGCGCGCGCCGGGCAGCCTCAAGCCGCCCGGCGGCGAGCGCCGAACCCCGTCGGCGCGGTACGTAACGCACCATCCTTTGCAGCCTGGAATCCCGAGGCAAGCCTTCGATCGGCCACCCAACCGCCCATCCACCACCTCCGACCGAAGGCCTCCCTCAGTACGCCACCCGCAACCCCCGCCCTCCTCAGCCTTATGCACCGCGTTCATGCCCGCGCTCGGCCACGAGCGCGCGCACCACGGCGCGGTCATCGAAATCGAGCCGCCGTCCCGCGACCAGTTGATAGTCTTCATGGCCCTTGCCCGCGATCAGTACGATGTCGCCCGGCGCCGCGAGGCCAAGTCCGAGCGCTATCGCCCCGCGTCGGTCCGGCTCGACGAGGTAACCGGGCGCGCTGCCTGCAGCCTCGGGCGCGATCCGGCGAAGCCCGCCGGCGCTAAGGCCAGCCTCGACCTCGGCGATGATCGCCAGCGGATCCTCGCTGCGCGGGTTATCCGAGGTGAGGATCGCAAGATCCGCCATCCGTCCCGCGATTGCGCCCATCAACGGGCGCTTGCCGCGGTCGCGATCGCCGCCGCAGCCGAAGATGCACAGAATCCGCCGCGGCTCGAGTCCACGCAGCGCACGCAGCACCGCCTCGAGCGCGTCGGGCTTGTGCGCGTAATCGACCAGCACGGTCACACCGGGCGGGCCGGGTACCGCCTCCAGTCTGCCGGGGGCCCCTGGGCATCGCCGCAACCCTTCCGCGACCACATCCGTTTCGATGCCCAGGGCCACCGACACAGCGGAGGCGCCAAGAATGTTGAGCAGATTGATCTCGCCGAGCAGCGGCGAGCGCACTTCGATCCGCCGGTCGAGCGCGGCGATCGAGGCGCGGATCCCGTCGATCCCGGCGGTGTAACTGAGCGGATGAACGTCGAGGTCGGGCGCGAGGCCGAAGCTTATCTTGCGTAAAGGGCGGTCATTGACCGCGTCGAGGATGCGACGGCCGAAAGGATCGTCGCCGCGCACCACCGCGACCGCGTCGCGCCAGGTGCTGCGCGGAAGCAGTTCGCTGAACAGACGCAGCTTGGCTGCGAAGTACTGCTCCTGAGTGCCGTGATAGTCGAGATGGTCGCGGCCAAGATTGGTGAAAACGCAGGCCCGAAAGCTCAACTCGTCGACGCGCCCCTCGGCGAGACCGATCGACGAAATCTCGGCCGCCACGCGCCGCACGCCGGCGCGCTCCATGTCGGCGAGCGCGGACTCGAAATCGAGTGACTCGGGCGTGGTCAGGCCGCTGTAGATTTTGCGCGGGCCGACGAAGATTCCGATCGTGCCGATCACTCCCGGCGGCGCGCCCGCAGCCTCGAAGATCGACGCGAGCATGTACGCGGTCGTGGTCTTGCCGCTGGTGCCGGTGACGCCGACCAGTTCGAGCCGGCGGCTCGGCGCGTCGAAAAAGCGCGAGGCGGCCGCGCCCATCAGCCGGCGCGGCTGCTCGCACTCGACAACGGTTACCGCGGGGCGCGCGCCTTCACCGTCCCACCCCTTCATCATCACCACCACGCGCGCCCCGCGGTTCAATGCATCATCAGTGTTGGCGCGGGCCTGTCCGGCGTCCCGCGCCAGTGTGAAAAAAACGTCCCCCGGTTTAACCCGCCGCGAGTCGTAGTTGAGCCCCGCGACTTCCACGCTCGCCTCGCCGTGAACGCGCAGACCGGGCTCGCCCGCTATCAGTTCGGCAAGCCTCATCGTTTGCGCCCGTTATGTGCACGGCGCGGCGCCGGCGCAAGGGGGTGCGCCGACGCCGTCCGCGGGCCATGCGTCAAGTCAGTTACCGAAGACGTATCGTCCGTGCGCGCATCCGCAACCACCGGCGCAAGCCGCAGCGTCAGGCTGCCGGCGCCGATTGCCGAACCCGGCGCGGGCTGCTGCGCTACGACGTAGCCGTCGCCTTCGACCTCGAGGTTGAGATGGCGGCGGCCGGCCAGCGCGAAGGCGCGCCTGAGGCTAAGCCCGCTGAAATCGGGGATCCGATCGCTGCCGGCGAGCGCCGCCCCCGTCGGATCGTCGCCGCCGAATGCCGATTCCGGCAGCGCGTGAGCCGATTCAGCCGGCGAATCGTCGCTCGCCCCCGGGGCGCCCGGCAGCAGGCTCGCCACGTCGTAGTGCGTAGCTCGTGGAGCGACATTCAAGTCGCTTAGCGCGCCCGAGGCGATCTGGCTGAACACCGGCGCGGCGGTCAATCCTCCGAAGTGCCCGTGGGCGACGTCGTAAAGCACGACCAGGATCACCAGGCGCGGATCGTCGGCGGGTAAAAAGCCGACGAACGACGCGACCAGCCGGCTCTGGTAGTACGCGCCGGTTGCGGGATTCACCATCTGCGCCGTGCCGGTCTTGCCCGCGACAACGAAATCGCTCACGCGCGCAAGCCGCCCGGTGCCGTCAGGGCCGTTGACCACGCCCTGCAGCAGGCGGTTCATCGTGTGCGCGACGGCGGGCGAGATCACGCGATGCAGCGCCTCGGGCGTATGCGTCAGGAGCGGGCGGCCCGCGGCGTCGTAAGCGGCCTTCACTACGTAAGGGCGGACCAGGTAGCCGCCGTTGGCGATCGCCGCGTAGGCGACCGCGAGCTGGATCGGCGTGACGCCGACGCCCTGGCCGAAGCCGTGATTGGCGAGATCGATCTCGCGCCACGACGCAGGCTTGCGCAGAATACCGGGAGCCTCGCCGGGCAGGTCGATTCCGCTGCGGCCGCCGAGGCCGAAGGCGCGCAAGCCGTTGTAAAACCGATCGGCGCCCAGTTTGAGCGCGATCTTCGACGCGCCGATATTCGAGGAGACTTCGATAATCCCGCCGAGGTCGAGCCATCCGTGGGGACTGTCGTCGTGGATCACGCGGCCGGCGACCGTATAGGCGCCGTTCTCGCAATAGATGCGCTGATTGAGGGAGGCCGCGCCGTCCTGCAGCGCGATCGAGGCGAGCAGACCCTTCATCGTCGAGCCCGGCTCGAAGGCGTCCTGCACCGCCGTATCGTGCAGACGTTCGCCGATACTCGCGCCGTCGGCCGCGACATTGGCGAGCGCCAGCACCTGGCCGCTGAACGGATCGAGTACCACGGCGGCGCCGCGCCGCGCGCCGCTCGCGCGCACCTCGGCGGCCAAATCGCTCTCAGCCAGCGCCTGGATGCGCGCGTCGAGCGTCAGCACCAGGCGCGCGCCCGGCTCAGGCGTCTTGAGCGCAAGCGGACTGTCGAAGATCGGATGGCCGAGCGCGTCATGATAAAAACGCAGCACTACAGGCTCGCCGCGAATGAGCCGGTCGTATTCCAATTCGAGGCCGGAGAGACCCTGGCCATCCATCCCCGCCAACCCCACCACCGGCGCGGCCAGGGTGCTCTCCGGATAGAACCTTTTGTATTCGCTGAGCGCGCCCGTTCCGTCGAGGCCCAGCGCTTCCGCCGCCTGCGACTGGGCGGGCGGCAGATGGCGCCGCAGCCAGACGAAGGGCGCCGTGCGATGGAGCTTCGCCTCCAGTTCGGAGGCCGTGATGCCGAGTGCGACGGCGAGCGAGCGGCGCTGCGCGGGCGTCGCCGCGGCCAGGAGCTGCGCCGGCCGCGCATACATCGACCGGGTCTCGGCCGAAAGCGCAAGCGCCTCTCCGTTGCGATCGACCAGCGGCCCACGCGGCGCCGCGAGCGCCACTTCGCCCGTGTGTTCGCTGCGCGCGAGCGAAGTCAGGCGCGGCCCGTCGAAGATCACCAGCGCCGCGAGCCTGAGCGCGATCAGCACGAACAACGCGCCGAGCACGACCATCAACGCGCCGATCCGCCCGCGGCGTTTCTTGAACGGCTCGTTCATGGCAGCGTCACCACCTGGCCGGGCGTGGGCGGGCCAAGCTTGAATTTAGGCGCGAGCCCGCGCAGGCGCTCGCGCGAGGCGAGTTCGGCGACGCCGAGGCGCAGGTTGCGGTTGTCATCTTCCAGTTTGAGGTTGTCGCTGCGCAGCGCCGAGAGCCGGTAGCCCTCTTGCATGACTTCGAGACGCACCATCAGCGTCGCGAATCCCAGCGCAACGACGCCGAGCGCCGCGACGGCTTGCAGCAGCCGCGAGGGCGGACGCGCGGGTCTCACGCGCGCGCGGCTCATTGCGGCCCCCGTTCGACGGCGCGGAGCCGAGCGCTCCGCGCGCGCGGGTTGTGCGCGCATTCAGAAGCCGTGGGGCGAAGCGCCTTGCGCGTCAGCGCGGCGACCCCCCCGCCGGCCACGAGCTCGCGAAGGCGATGCTTGACCGGGCGATCCTCGAGCGAGTGATAGGCGATAACCGCGAGGCGGCCGCCGGCGGCAAGGCAACCCGGGGCGCTTTCGAGAAACGCGGCGAGGCTTTCGAGTTCATGGTTGACCGCGATCCGCAGCGCCTGGAACGTGCGGGTCGCCGGATGGATCGCGCCGCGATGGCGTGTGCCGGCCGCCCGTTCGATCACCGCGCGCAGTTCCGTGGTAGTCGTCAACGGACGCCGACGGCGGGCCTCCACAATCGCCCGCGCGATCCGCCGCGCGGCGCGCTCCTCGCCGAACTCGCGGATGATCCGCGCGAGTTCGTCCTCCCCTTCCTCGTTGAGCAAATCGTAGGCGCTGAGCGGCGCCGCGGGATCCATCCGCATGTCCAGCGGACCTTCGTTTCTGAAGCTGAACCCCCGCTCGGGATCGTCGAGAGCGAAGCTGCTCATCCCAAGATCGGCCAGAATCGCGTCGGGCGCGCCCAGCCCGGCCTCGGTGACCGCGCGATCGATCTCGGCGAAGTCACAATGGCGAAGTGTCACGCGCGAACCAAAACGGCGAAGCCGCTCGCCGGCGGTCTCCAGCGCCCGGGGATCGCGATCGAGACCGAGCAGCGCGGCGCCGCTCGCCTCCAGCAGCAGCTCGGCGTGCCCGCCGGTGCCGAGCGTGGCATCGACGATCAGGCGCCGCTCGCCCGCGCAGAGCAGATCGCGCACCTCGCCGGGCATCACCGGCAGATGCAACCGATCCGCTCCCGCATTCGCTTCCGCTGCCAGCGCCATCCCCATCCTTTACAGGTTGAGCTTCCCGACGAATTCCGGATCCATCATCTGCTGCTCTACGGCGTCCGCCATCCGCTGCAGCATGGCCTTGTCCCAGAGCTGAAAATGATCGATCAGGGCGTTGAAGGTGACCTCGCGATCGAGCCGGGCATATTCGCGAAGGCGGGGCGGAATCAGTATTCTTCCCTGGCGATCCACCTGAACTTCATGCGCGCCGCCGACGAAGTACATCTGGAGAGTCTGCGTCGAGGGGTCGAGGCTTCCCCGCTGACTAATCTTGCCGATGAGCCTTGTCCACTGGCTGGGAGGAAATAGCGCAAGGCATCGCTCTTTCTGGTAGATCCAATTTGTGATGATGAGACTCTCGTGGCCGTCGCGCTGCAGCTGTTCGCGGAACCGGACGGGGATACTGACCCGCCCCTTTTCGTCCGTCGTATGGTCGAAACGTCCGCTGAACACCGCGCCTTCCCCCTGCCTCCCACAACATCCCACTCGCTCCCACCACAGTCAAGTCAATCTCAATGCCGCGCAGTGGTAAAAATCGACGATACTCCGCCGAATAGCCAAAGCGAATAAAATACGAAACTTGTCTGCTTCTTGACATCGTAGGCGCATATCCAAAAGAATCGACCCCGCCTGTTTCCTATCGTTTCGGCTTTCGGAGAAGGTGGGCGGAGATGACCGAGAAGAAGTACGTATTGCGTCCGGCGCTATGGGCGGCCGCGCTTGGTGGTGCGTTGGCGGCGAACGCGGCGTTTGGCCTCGGTGGCTGGACAGCGTCAGGGGTTGTTGCGGCGGCTGACGATCAGCCCTTTTATTCGACCGGCGCCACGAGCGCCGCGAGCGCAAAGAACTGGGATTTCGATCACGACCGCGGCTATTCGATCCCGCAGGACTGGACGGTGGTGGCCGGCGACTGGCGGGTACTCATCGATCGCAACGCGCCGAGCGAGCCCAACACGCTGGGGCTGCCGGGCTACGGCCTGCCGCATACGACCCAGGTGAAGCTCTGGTTCGATTCGTTCTTCAACGACAACTACCTACTGGCTATTCCGAAGGACGGCGCTGAGTATGCAGACTTCAGCTACGAGGCCTCGTTCAAGCCCTGGGGAGGCGCCTTCGGCAGCTACGCGGGTCTCGCATTCCGTTACACCGATCCGCAGAACTACTACGTGCTGGTGGCCGCCTGTCCCAAGGATACGCTGACGCTTTACCGGATGAGCGGCGGGCGGCTGAACGTGATCAAAGAGGTTCCGGCTGAGCTCGAGCGCGGACGCTGGTACAATATGAAAGTGGATGCGAGCGGCGGCCACTTCGTTGCCTATCTCGACGGCAAACAGGTGCTCGACGCAAACGACGGTTCGATCCCCAAGGGACGCATCGGCGTGTGGTCGCAGAACGACTCGCGCGTGAGTTTCGACAATATCAAAGTGACTCCGGCAGGGTCCGCTTCTTCGCCCTCGACCTGAACCGCGGACGGCCGCAACTTACCGGGCGCAGCGAATTGCACGCTCTCGCAGTGCGCCATAAGCGTGACAGAAATGGTTGAGCCTGCTCAGGATCAGTCCCGCGTCTGGCAGGAGCCGCACGTGCCGGAGGCTCTCGGCAAGATCGGGTTTATAACTTCGGTGCTGTACGGGATTGGCGTGAGCCTCGGGCTTGCGCTGCTGTGGTTCATGGAGATCATGCGCAACGCCTATTTCCATATGCTCGACCGGCTCAACGTGAAGCCGCGCCGGCGCAGCGCGAGCGCGTTCCCGCCCGGGCAGCCGCGCAAGCGTCCCCAGCCGCCCGGTCCGAACTGATCGCGCCGCGCGCTTTAGACAAAAGGGATGGGGGCCTTGTCCGGCGCGGCTCAATCGGGACGCGGCTTGATCGTCCGTTCGGACCGCTTGCCGGCGCCGCGGCGCGCGCTGCTGAACGGCTGGATCACTCCGGGCGCTTCCTTTTGCGCCGCCTCCTTCACTTCGTCAAGCAGGTGTCCCAGGTAGCGCGCGAGATTATCGTCGAGGACGCGCACCAGCGCGTCGGTCTGGGCGGCTTGCGTGATTTTTAGAAACCCGTCGAGGCGATGGCCGCTGTCGTGCTGGCGAATCAGGCGCGCGATGGCGTCGTGCGAGAGCGCCTCTAGCGTGGCCCTGAGCGCGCCCCGTATCTGCTCGAAAACTTCGTCAAGCGCGGCCGAGGGCATGGCCGCACCTAGCACGAAACCGCATCGCGGACAGCGCGGCTCGAGAACGAGCGCGATCGGCGCGGCGATCGCGCATGGCGCGAGACCGTACCGCAACTCCTCAAGGCGCATCCCGAGCGCGTCTCCGGCAGGTGCGCCCAGCGCGGCGATCGAGTTGAGCCTCCGCAGCGCGGCGAAATGCTCGCGCGCCTCGCCAAGCTCGATCACGAAGCGCTCGCTCTCGCGGCGCCAGCGCTCGTGCGCAGCCTGGTAGAGCTGGATATAGCTCCACTTGAATTTCTGAAAGCGTATTTCGAGCGCGTCGTAGCCGCGCGCATCCCATCGCGGCACCGCGCTCTCCATCGCCACGAGCACAAGCTGACACTCAACCTGCGCCGCGGCGATCGCCTTGTCCGCAGCGGACCCGTCGCCCCGCGCGTCCGCCGTGTCGCCTGCGATATGTCCCGCGGTGCCGGGCATCAGCGCGGTGGCCCGCAGATATTCGCGCATCGAGCGCATGCGGGGCGCCGCCCCCGCCGCTGCGGCAAGCGCTTCGTAGGCCGCAATCGCGCGTTCCGTATGCGCGCGCGATCGCTCGTCGGCCGCCAGCTCGATCAGCGCACCGGGACCGGCCTCTGCGAGCGCGATGAAATCGTCGATGGTCTGCCGATGCTCCGGCGAAAGCTCCGTGCGGAATTCGCGATACGCTCCTTCGAGCGCCGCGCCGACGCGATGAGCCGCTTCGACCGCCCGCGCCATCGCGTCGCTCGCGCGCCTTAGCCGGGCCCGTACGTCGGCCAGTTCGGCCGCTTCGCTCAACGTCGCGTCGAAGAGCTGAAGAAGAGGGAGCGCGCGATTGAAGGCGGCGACTTCAGGCGCTCTCGCGGCGCGCGGATTGCACCTCGCCTCACGCCCGTCGAACGCGATTACGCCGCCGGTGCGGTCCGCAGCGCCTGCAGCTGCGCGGCGACCGCCGCACCGGCCGCCGAAGCAGGGCCGCGGCGCTGGTAGCGATCTGGCAGACGCGAGCGCAACTCGCCAAGCGACAGCGTTCTCTCGCCGCCGCCGAGCCGCGCCAGCATCAGCGCGTCGACGATTGCGCGCGCGCATCCGCGCTCCTCCATCGCATGGGCGGCGCCATGCGCAATCCGGAGCGCTGCGCATCCGGCCTCGCCCAGCCGCTCGTCCGCCCGCTTCGCCACTGGCGCGGCCTTCATCAACTCGACCGCAAGCAGCGGCCGGAGCCGGCTTTCGGCAACGTTTTCGCAAAAGGCCGCAAGCGCCGCGGCCGCGAGTTTCGCGAGCGCCGCCACGCTCGCCGTTTCGCCGGCGAGATCGCTCAGGGTTTCGATCGCCCGGGAATCGAACGGGCAGATTGCGCGCGGGTCGAAGCGGCCCGTATCGCGGCCGTCATACAAGGCCACTGCGGCGGCCTCGTCTATCACGCGGCGCGCCCGCGCGAGCGCGGCCAGCATCCGCTCCCGACCGTCAGCCGGCGCAACTTCGAGCGCCACCGCGCTTGCCGGGGCCCGGCTCCGCGCGGCGACGTACACGTTGAAGGCGACATCGCGGCTGCGCGCGGCCACGCGCGCGAGCTCCGCAAAATACCCGTCCCATGCGGCGGCGTCGCCCGCGCCGAAATCGATCGCGACAACGATCGCGCGTATCCCGACGCGATAGGCCTGCTCGAAGGCGACCCCGAGCGCCTCGCCGCCGTGCAGCCGTCGCCACAGCATCGCACCCGCGTCGCCCCCGCCGATCTCGCGTGCGAGCGACTCGAACATCCGCTGCTCGAGGTCGTATGCTCTGGCGTGCGCTCCGAGCGCGAGCCTGATGATCGCGCGCCGGCCTTTTTTTGTCGCCGCGCGCTCCTCGAGCGCCATCACGTAGTTCAGAAAATGAGTCTTGCCCACGCCCGCCGGGCCGCTTACCCACAAAACCCGGCTGACGTTCGAGGTCTGGCTCGCGCTTATCGCACCCCACGCACGGGTCGCCGCTTCGGTCAGCAAATAAAAATCGACAACGCCCGCGCTGGGCGCGGCTTCGAGCGCAATTCGATCCGCCACTGGTGGTCCGAACTCGATCAGAGTGGCGAGGGAGCCCGGAAGATCGCCGGGCTGCGGAGCGCGTTCGGTCGCCGCCATGACGCACTTTTAACATGGTAGCGCGGCGCGCGCCTTTATGGCTGCGAAGGAATCAGTCAGGATTCACACGCGCGCGGCGAGCGCGCATATCGTATGCACGAGGCGTGCGGCGCTCAGACCACGCCTTCGGCGCGCAACCGCTCGAGCTCTGCCGCGTCGATTCCAACACCCGCCAGCACTTCCGCGGTGTGTTCGCCCAGAACCGGGGGCCGCATCCGCGTACGCTCGGGCCTCGGCGACCCCGAAAGCTTGATCGGCAACCCGGTCACCTTGATCGCGCCGCGCGCCGGAAATTCGCTGTCGAGCAGCATGCCGCGCCGTGCGACTTCGGGGTCGGCGGTCAACTCCTCGATCGTGCGCACCGGGGCGGACGGCACGCCCGCCGCAATCAGGGCCGCGATAAGCTCGTCGCGACGCCGTTCGCGCGTCCATCGAGCGACCGCGCTATCGACCTCCTCGACGTTCGCAAGCCGCATTGCGTGATTCCTGAACCGCTCCTCGGCGATCATCTCGTCACGGCCCATCAGCCGCGCGAGCGCGCGCCAATGCGGCTCGGTGAGGCAAAAGATCAGAATCTCGCCGTCGGCGGCGGGATAGACGTCGGACGGGCAGGCGTTGCGATGGCGATTGCCGAGACGCTCGGACTTGCGCGCCTGCAATTGCTCGGCGATTAGCCCGGTCAGCGCGGGCACGCACACATCGAGCATCGCGACTTCGACCTTTTGTCCGCGTCCGCTGCGCTCGCGCTGCAGCAGCGCGGCCAGAATTCCGCTCACCAGGTGGCTGCCGGTGCCCATGTCGATAAAGGTGGCCTGAGTTCTCACGCCGCTGCGATCGGGATAGCCGGTGACGCTCATCAGGCCCGAGCTTGCCTGCACCGTGGAGTCCATCGCGCCCAGGCGCGCCCACGGACCGTCGCTCGCATAGCCCTTGGCGCTGGCATAGATAAGGCGCGGAAACCGGCTGCGCAGGTCTTCGTAGCCGAGTCCGAAGGACTCCATCACGCCTGCCGAGTAGTTTTCGACCAGCACGTCGCCGCGTTCGAGGAGCCTGAGAATAATCTCGCGGCCGCGGCGATGCTTCAGGTTGAGCGTCACCGAACGCTTGTTGGCGTTGAGCATCAGAAAGGAATAGCCGACGCCGCTCTGCGACGACTCGGCGCGCCGCAGATTCTCGCCCGCGCCGGGCGGTTCGATCTTGATGATCTCGGCGCCCATCTGGGCGAGCTGCAGGGTGCAGTAAGGCGCGGCGAAAATCTGGCCCAGGTCGATTACGCGTATTCCCTCAAGCGGCAAGCCCATCGAGGTCTTCTCTCCCCTCTCCTCGCAGCGCGGCCGGCCCACGCTCAGCGCAGCAGGTTGCGCGCGATCACCATCCGATGCACTTCCGAGGGGCCTTCGCCGATCCGTCGGATGCGGGCCTCGCGGTACCATCGCTCGAGCGGAAACTCCTTGCTCACGCCGTAGCCGCCATGGATCTGCACCGCGCGATCGATCACGCGGCCGAGCGCCTCGCTCGAATAGAGCTTAGCGACCGACGCTTCCATCCGCGCGTCCTCGCCGCGATCGGCCTTCGACGCGCCGTCCCAGGTGAGCCACCGCGCCGCGCGCAGTTCGACCTCGGAATCGGCCAGCATCCATTGGATCGCCTGGCGGCGCGCCAGCAACTCGCCGAAAGTCTTGCGCTGCTTGGCATGTGCGATCGCCATCCTGAGCGCTGCGACGCCGACACCCACGTTGCACGCCGAGTAGGGAAAGCGCAGGCGCGTCAACAAATCGAGACAGAGCGTCAGGCCCCCGCCCTCGGGGCCGAGGCGCTGCGCCGCCGGCAGCGTGCAATCCTCGAAATGCACCTCGCACGGCAGCGCCGCCGTGCGCAGCGTCTTGAAGGGCCGTGCGGCGAAGCCGGGCGTGTTCTTCTCGACGATGAACGCGGTGATGCCCGCGCGGCCGGCGCCGGGATCGGTGCGCGTGAACACCACCCCCCATTCGGCCTCGTGCGCGTGCGAGGTGAAAATCTTGGTGCCGTTCAGGAGGTAGGTGTCGCCCTTGCGCACCGCGCGGCACTGGATCGCGCCGGCAGGATCCGATCCCCCTGAAGGCTCGGTGATTGAAAAGAATGTGTGGTAACCGTTCCTGATCGTGGGAATGGCGTATTTCTGGATCTGTTCTTCGGTGCCGGCCCAGATGACCGGGGGCGGCGTGCGCCCGAACACTCCTCCACCCGGGTTGTAGAGGCCCATACGATGCTGCGCCATCTCTTCCATCAGCACGCAAATCTCGAAGGTGCCGAGTCCGCCGCCGCCGTATTGGGTCGGCACGCCCATGCACCAGAGGCCCGCGGCCTGGGTCTTGCGCGCGAGCGCGCGGAAATCCTCCTCGGGAATCTCGGCCGCGTCAGGATCGAGGCGCTCTTCGATAGGGATGATCTCGTCGCGGATGATGCGCCTTACCTGGTCGCGCAGCGCGGTCAATTCTTCCGACAGGACGAACCCGTTATTGCCTTTTTCCATCCAGGGCATAGCCTCCCGGTGTGTTCCAACGCGCGCGGCGTCTGTCAGTCGAGCCGGCGCTTCAGTTTTTCGAGCCAGATTTCGTGGAGCCGCTCCAAATCATGGGTGCCCCAGGTACCCTTGCGCACAGAATCGATTTCCCAGACATGGCGGATCGCACGGTCGACCCTCTCGATTGCCTGCGCGCCCGTCGCGCGGCGCTCCGCGCCGGTCAGCGTCCGCGCCTTTAGCCACCCGGCCATGCCTTCCAGCGTCTCAGCGCTGTATTCCCATAAATCGCGCTCCGCGCCAACCTCCACTCTCGCTGTCGCATCGGCCGGCGCACCCGCCGCTCCCGAGACTATCGCCTGTGCCGCGGCCACCCCGATGCGCATCTGCGCTGCCGCCTCGAGCAGGCGCGCTCGCCTCTCGGCCGCTCCCGCGGGTTCTGCGGGTGGAAGCATGACGTCGCCGTACGTGAGCGCCAACGCCGAAGCCCGCGCTACCGCGCTATAGGCCTGCGCCATCGCCGCTCCGCATCCGGGATGCCGCGCCGCCGCGGTCTCGTCCAGGGCCGCGCCGGAATCGATGCCCAGGAAGCACGTCGCGCGCGCGAAGGTCTCGAGGTTGACCGGATAGGCGAGCGCGCTGAACGCGCCGAATGTCAGGCACGAGATGCTACGCAGGCCCATCCGATGATACGCGTTAAGGTCGCGCACGACCGTTGACGGCATCCCAAAACCCATCCCGCCGAACAAAATCGCGTCGGCGTAGTACTCGAAGACGTGACCGCGCCCGTCGAACAAATCCAGGTAACGTTCGAGCGACTCCCGGTAAAGCGGATTCACCGTGCAGGCCGGATCGTCGATCGCGTGACGATAGCATCGTTCGCGCGGCGCCCATTCGAACCATACATTGTCGAGCGGACGCAGCGCGGGATCCGGCTCCAGCGTGTCGTGGTAAGCGAGATAGGCGGCAGGCGGCGCGGACTCGCCTTCGCCCGCGAGCGCTGCCGCGACTTCGTTCACCACCCTCATATATTGAAGCTGCGGCGACATCGCTGCACATCCGCCGCAGCGGCACCACGCTCCGCCCCGCACGTCCGCACCCCAGATATGCAGTATCGCCATCTCGGGGTTCTGACGCACCATGTCGACCGCGCCCGCGCGCACCAACTCGAGCGCCCCGCCGCTCGACACACACAGGTTGCCGCGCTCTGTCCTTCGCCCGTCGTCTCCACAGGGAAAATACTCGGGATGCGCCGCGAACTGGTCGCGCGGAAGCAAAAGCGGCAGCATATGGCCGCCATACCCAGGCTCGATGCCGCGCATGGCGAGCATTGGCGCGACTTCGTCGATCTTGAGCCGCGTGTCCTGCCCGTGGCGGATATATTCGAACGCGTTGAAGCCTCGATGCCCCATCCACGCGGCGAAGTCGCGATCGTGTGCGAGATGCGTCTGAAGCCGCGCAGGGTCCTCGTAGTGCCAGGTCATGATGTCTGAGGCGAAGGCGCGCATGCTGAAGGCCGGCGT
>Ga0335078_10001458_pt1 | contig 35681 bp, 22 predicted proteins | sample Lox_Sample_32_FD_206711 | JGI IMG/M metagenome (GOLD analysis project Ga0335078, IMG submission 206711) | Soil microbial communities from Loxahatchee National Wildlife Refuge, Florida, United States - Lox_Sample_3.2 | ecosystem: Environmental > Terrestrial > Soil > Wetlands | place: USA...
CGCAGATGGGGCCAGTGCCGGTAAGCGACCATTATTTCTTCGGACGGCTGGATCTGAACTCCAGCGTGGGCCGCCGCGATTTCCTCTCCAAAGGAAGCCTGCAGAAGACCTTGCTGGGCGGATTCACCAACATCTTCAAGATGGACTATCGCCCCACGGGTTTCTCCTGGATGGTGTTCGTGGACCGCGACAGCTTCGACCGCGCTCACTATGATTTCTCCTACGTCCGCCGCGAGTTTCTCGGCGACGTGCGTTGCATCGTTTTCGACGTGACGCCCAAGAAAAAGGCCGGCGACGGCCGCTTCCAGGGCCGCATCTGGGTTGAAGATCAGGATTACAACATCGTGCGCGTGAACGGCACCTACGTGCCGCGTCCCAAGAATGCTTACTTCTTCCACATGGATAGCTGGCGCATGAACCTGGTGCCCGGTTACTGGGTGCCCTCGGAAATCTATAGTGAGGAAGGCGACTTCAGCTCCGGCTCCAAAGACAAAGTTGCGTTCAAGGCCCAGACCCGCATCTGGGGCTACGACCTGAAAGACAACAACAAGCAGGACGAACTGACCCAGTTGGTGTTGGATTCCAGCGTGAAGGATGAAAGCCCGGTCACGCAGGACCCGTCCCCGCTGGAAGCCGAACACCAGTGGCAGCAGCAGGCGGAAGACAACGTGGTAGAGCGTCTTGAGCGCGCCGGATTGCTGGCCCCTCCGGGAGACGTGGACAAGATTCTGCAGACCGTAGTCACCAACCTGGAAGTCACCAATAACATTGATCTCGTACATCCGGTGCGCACGCGGGTCATGCTCACTTCTCCGCTGGAGACCTTCAGCGTGGGCAACACCATCGTGGTGAGCCGCGGCTTGATTGATGTGCTTCCCGACGAAGCCAGCCTGGCCATGGTGCTTTCGCACGAACTGGCTCACATCCTCCTGGGGCACAACCTGGGCAGCAAGTTTGCCTTCAACGACCGCATGCTCTTCTCCGACGAAGCTACATACCAGAACCTGGGATTCAAGCATGTTCCAGAAGAAGAAGCCGCGGCCGACAAGAAAGCTCTGGAGTTGCTGCAGCACTCGCCCTACAGCGGGAAGCTGGATTCGGCGGGCCTGTTCCTGAGGCAGCTCAACAGCCGCGGTCCGGCCCTTTCGGCGCTGTTGACCGCACATCTGGGCAACGACTTTGTAGACAAGTCCGGACAGGTCACACGCATGGTGGCTTTGATGAATCAGGCGCCGGCGTTGGATGCCAACAAACTCGACCAGATCGCGGCCTTGCCGCTCGGCGGCCGGGTAAAGGTCAACGCATGGGACGACCGGGCGGAAATTATCAAGACCGCTCCCGCTGTCATCACATCGGCCCGCGATAAGCTGCCCCTGGAAGTGACTCCGTTCTTTCCGCGGCTGACACGGCTGAACAGCGGGACCGCGGCCAATAGTCCCGACACCACGACCGCGGCCAACGAGGTCCACAAATAGACCGTTGCATCTCGATTTGAAGTAAAACACAGGCCGGGACCGGAAACATTCCGCGTCCCGGCCCACGTGTTTCTGGTCTTTTCGATTTTGAGCCGCCTGCCGCCGAAAGGCCTGCTGCGCAACCCCTTCGCCAATGCGTCAAAGCTATAATGAGTAATTATTATGGCCGCATCTGGCATTGCACGAGACGGTTCAACAGAGCGGCCCGGGCCCTCGAGCTGGTACGCCCTGCATACCCGCGCGCGGCACGAAAAGAAAATTGATGCCAATCTGCAGCGCACAGGCATTACCACATTTCTGCCGCTGGTAAAAGAAACCCGCCGCTGGAGCGACCGCCGTAAAACCGTCGAGCTGCCATTGTTTCCCTGCTACGTATTCGTCAACATGGCGCTCACTGCGAAACTCCGCCTGGCGGTGCTCAACACTCCGGGTGTGCTGGCGTTCGTGGGCAAAAACGGAGCCGCAATCCCCATCTCAGAGCAGGAAATTGCGCAGGTGCATACCGTCCTGGCTCAGAGAGTTCCTTTCGGGCCCTCGCCATTCCTGAAGGCGGGGCAGCGCATCCGCATTCGTGGGGGAGCGTTGGACGGCATGGAGGGCATTCTCAGCTCGCAGAAGGGACAGGCAATGCTCGTCATTTCGGTCGAGCCGATCCAGCGCTCGATCGCGGTTTCCATTAGCGGTTATGAATTTGAGCCCGTGTGAGAGGCAGGAGTCGGAAGGAAACTTCAAACCGGCCGCGGATGCACGCGGATAGACACTGATCGAATCCAAAGCAATCCAAGATATCCGCGAAGATCAGCGGAATCCGCAGCAATGAACTTGACGTTCAGTTCCTCGACTCCGCGATCCGCGCCAATCCGCGCGTATCCAGCGCGGAAACAAAATCACGCAATTGATCCATCATTTGCGTCCTGGCAGTCTCCGCAGGCACGTCGGGATCCAGTTGCTCCCGCACCAGCACCGGAACCGGTTTCATCCCCGGGTGAAAAAGAAAGTTCCTCATTCCGGTGCTGGTGAACACAATTCCTGGCTTTGCCGGCATGCGCAGGTTTTCCGTGCAGCCGTCCACGTCGCATGCGGTGGAGGCCTCAAGGCTCTGGCCGGCGCTATCGCGGTAGAAGCTCACCACAAACCTGGCCGTACTCCCATCCGCCGTCCGTAAATCAGCCACCCCCTGCCAAACCGGCGCATCGCCGCGATAGAGGTGGCAAGCCATGGGATAATGCACGAAGGCGCCAAACCAGTACGCAGCTTCAATCTCGGCCGGCTCTCCCGGCACCGAATAAGCGCCCCAACGGTAGGTGAGCTGGTTCTGCGAATCCATCTCCACCCATGAGCGGAGCAGTCTGTAATTGCCCATCTGCTCAGGGAAAACGCCCGCCGGCGGAGGCACTACTTCACTTGCATCTCGTCCGGTGGTAATGCCCCAAACACGGCTGAAATACGGGGACACCAGCAGCACGGCCAGGCCGCACAGCACGGCGCTCTTCCAGCGCAAACCTCCAGGCACATAAGCGGCCTGCGTCGCGAGACCGCCCACTGCTTCCTGAACACCCAGCTCTTCGCCAAGATCGCGCCGTTTCCACCGCACCACCAGGCCCAGCAGCGCCGCTGCCCCCAGGAACAAACTGCCGCCGATGATGTAGTCCGCCCCACCGCCATGGGGCTGCAGCCAGGGAATGCGCAGCGCCACCCAGTAGAACAAGACCAGCACGCACAGCCGGGCCAGGTTAAACAGATAGCCCACAGCTATAGCTCCCACCACGGAAAGCACCCGCCATCCCCGCGAGAACCGGTAAACATATCCGGCAATCAGGGCCAGATAGCCCAGGGTAATCGCACCCCGAATCCCGTTGCAGCCCGGCGCAATGAACATGCCGAATTGCGGCGCAAACATCAGTTGCAATTGCTGCCCGGTCAGGTGCATTCCCAGAGCGGCCGCCATGGCGCGGGCGGTATTTGCGGAAGCGTATTGCAGCGGCAGATCCAGCAGGGCGAAAGCTTTCGGCACCGGGTTCACAAATAACAGCAACGCCAGCGGAAACACAGCTTTCCGCCACACCCGAACCCCTCCCAGCATCAGCACCACACCGCTGGCGTAGGCAAACATGGTGACCCCCACTGGCAGCAGCGGCACCGCCATCCTGGGAGAGAACGCGAACGACAGCGAAGTATTTCCCACTGCCCGCGACCCAATTCCCGCGTACAGCAGCGGCAGCACGCCCCACCAGGTGCCGCGCGCTTCCCAGTTCAAGCGCCGCCATGCGCGCCCGGTGAGGGCCAAACTGATGAGCGGAAAATAAATTCCAATGGAGCGCAGCGCGTCCGCCGTCCAAATTCGCCACAGCAGCGCCACCGCTAAGATCAGCAATCCCGATACGCCGACCAAAACGCCGGGCAGCAAATTGTTAGGCGGGAAAAAGGAACTCGGTGAGGACGAAACGGAAACCTGCGCGCGAACCGTAGCCGTAGCCGACATGGAGCCCAGAGGAGAGAACGGCAATCTACTTCTTACGCAAGAAGGAAGTCAGTTTTCCTTTGATCGGCCCGTAGAACAAGCCCGCGGCGCCCACTAAACCCAGAATAGCTGTAGGATTTTCCGGCGAGCCGGTGCAACCACCTTGAGCGTACAGAGGCAGGGCCGCCAATAACACAAGACTACACCAAGCAAAACGAAACCTACGGTTGTTCATGCCCAACCCCTTTTTTCTGGATTACTTTGGCCAAAAGTAACCGACGGATTTTCACGTGTCAAGCGAATTAGCTCGCAAGTGGATTGGCCGCGTGGCCGGGCGGAGCCAACTGGTAAACACCCCCTGCCACGGGAAGGTTGGTAACTGCACGTGCATCGCCAGTTCCTGCCCCTGTCGAACTTCCGTAACCTGGAAAAAATAGGTTTATTTGCTAAGGTCTTCCCTATATCATTGGTCGTCCCGATACGGGACTGACAGTCCTCATGGGCGTTCCCCAGAGGCCGTCTCGTTCGGGGCGCGACCGGATGCTGAACTGTGCTCGCCCGTATCAACCGCCGCGTTGCAGCTTACGCGCCACCTTCGACGCGCCACGTGCCACACTCGCCACTTCCTTACATTTTCAAGTTGACGATAAAGTTTTGCTGAGGGATTCTCCATGCGCCAGAATGTACTCCGCTCGGTTTTTGTGTTCCGTGCAGTGTTAGTGGCCGCCTTGGGCGGCTTGATTGTTTCCTTCTCCGCTTGCGGCGGAGCCATGCCGGGGACTGCGATGCCCGTTACCCCGGCGGTTCAGGGCAGGGTCCATGGAGGCCAGCCGCCTATCATTGGGGCCAGCATTGATCTTTACGCGGTAACCGGTACTGGTTATGCCACCGCAGCCACGGCGATCCTGCCTGCGCCGGTGATGACCAATCAGTACGGCGACTTCAGCTTCGCCGGGTATACCTGCCCCTCTCCTACCTCTCTGACCTATCTAGTGGCCACCGGCGGCAATCCGAGCCTGGGCGGCAACAACAATAACACTGCGATCGCTCTCATGGCGCTGGTCGGCGAGTGCGGCAGCATCAGCACCTCCACCTTCATTGACATGGACGAAGTCACCACCGTGGCCTCGGTTTACGGGCTTGCGCCCTTCATGACCTTCGGACATGGAGGCACCTGGGTCGCCACCAGCAGCACCAATGCGCAAGGGCTGGGCAACGCCTTCTCGCTGGTGAGCAACCTCCTGGTGAATACCGGCAGAGGTGCGGGAACCGCCCCCGGGCCAAGCGTGCCCTCTGGCGCGACCGTGCCCACGGCTGAAATAAACTCGCTGGCCGACATTATTTCGGGTTGCATCAACTCAACTGACTCCGGCAGTACAGCATGTACTCAGTTGTTCAGCGCCACTACGGTCAACAGTGCGGTGCCCACCAACACGATTGACGCAGTGCTGGCGATTGCGCAGAACCCGGCCGCCAACCCAAGCGGAATCTGGGGATTGATGCCCACGGGACTTGGGATCGTGTACTCGCCGACGCTGGGCGGGCAACCCGCCGATTGGACCATGCCTATTACCTACACGGGTGGTCTGAGCCAGCCCCAGGGCATCGCTGCCGATGGCTCCGGCAATATCTGGGTGGCCAACACCGCCGACAGCAACGTGATGGAGTATTCCCCGTATGGCGGCTTGGTGGCTGGCGCGCCTTACGCCCCTGCCGGTGGCGGCTGGGATTACCCCTGGGCCATCGCGATTGATGCGTCAGGGAACGCTTGGGTAGCGAATACCGGCGCCAGCACCATCATCGGACTCACCAGCAGCGGCGGCCTGATTACGAACACGCCATACGGAGACGGAGGGGTAGACGGAGTACAAGATATCGCCATCGCCGTTGATGGCTCGGGTGACCTCTGGACGGTCAAGGATACTAGTCCTTACTGTTGCTCCAACAACTCCAGCGTGAGCGAGTTCACCGCCGTGAATACTGCAGCAACCGGGTCTCCTTTCACGGCCGGCGAAATTCCTTTCAGTTCTCCCTTTTCGATCGCAATGGATCACTCAGGGAACGCCTGGCTTGCCGACTACGCTGGGGGGTTCTGCTGCGGCTCTGTGACCAAGCTCACCGGCGGCGCGACGCCCACGGCCACGTCCTACCTTAACGGGGGCGCGGACTTTGCTAACCCACAGGGCATCGCGATTGGAGCGTCCGGTACGGTATGGACGGCAAATGGCGCCGCCAGCTTGACGGCGCTGAACCTTAGCGACGGCAGCGCGGTTACGGGGTCGCCTTACACAGCTACCCAGTTGAATAATCCTCAAGGAATCGCGATTGACGGGCTGGGCAATGTGTGGGTCACCAACGCCGACGGCAATACCATTAGCGAGTTCAGCACCGCGGGCGCCGCAATTTCTCCGGACGCCACAAATGGCTACGGCAGCGGCGCGGGGCTGAGCGAGCCATGGGCGATTGCGATTGACGGATCTGGCAACGCATGGGTAACGAGCGCGGCCGGAAATACGGTCACCGAGTTCGTCGGCATAGCCGCGCCGACCGTGACCCCGCTGGCTACACAGGCAGCCAACAACACTTTCGGCACGCTTCCCTAATGACTCTTCTCCGCAAAAGGCGGCCAGGACCAAATCCCGGCCGCCTTTTTTCTTTCCTTTCGTGGCATGAGGTCGCGCCGCTGCGCCTGGCCGCGGCGCTCATGCTGCTCCTGCTGCCTCTGGCGGGGTGCGGAGGCGGCTCCAGCGGAAGCGGCGGCGGGGGTGCCGGTGGCGGAGGATCCACAGGTTCCGGCATCCCGTTTCAGGGGACGGTAAACCACGGCGCGCAAGCCATCTCCGGCTCCTCAGTACAGCTCTACGCGGCCGGCGCAGGCGGAAATGGCTCGGCGGCTACGGCGCTGCTTTCCAGCGCTGTAGCCACTGACGCCAACGGCAAGTTCAGCATTCCGACCAATTACACCTGCCCGGCGTCTTCGTCGCTGCTGTATCTGGTCGCGAGCGGCGGCAATCCGGGGCTAGCCTCGGGCACGAACAACACCAGCCTCGCGTTGATGACCGCGGTTGGGGAATGCAGCGCCGTGACCAGCGGAGAATCTTTCGCGGTCAACGAAGTCACGACCGTTGCATCGGTCTGGGCCCTGGCGCCGTTCATGGCCACAGGGGCGGGCGCAAAGCTGGGAGCCAGCAGCACCAACTCAGCCGGACTAGCCAACGCCTTTGCCATGGTCGGCAATTTGGCAAACGTCGCAGCGGGTAGCGCGCCGGGAGCGAACATACCCTCCGGCGCAACCGCGCCCACCGCAACCCTGAACACGCTGGCGGATATTCTCTCCAGTTGCGTGGGCAGCGGCGGCGCCACCGGAGAATGCGGCACGTTGTTTTCTGCCGTCACGCCCGGCGGCGGGACCGAGCCCACCAATACGCTGGATGCGGCCCTGCTGATGGCGCAGAATCCCGGCAATAACGTGAGCGCGCTTTTCGCGCTTGCCCCCGCCAGCCCGCCGTTTCAGCCGGTTTTGAGCAAAGCGCCCGGCGATTGGATGTTAGCTTTCAGCTACACTGGCGGCGGGCTGAGCCAGCCTGCCTCACTGGCCATTGACGGCAGCGGAAACGTCTGGGTCGCGGACTATTGCGTCATCACAACTTCGGCCGGCGGTCCGGCGTGCTCGGCTTCGGCAGCGGTCAGCGAACTCTCGCCCCTGGGACAGGCGATCTCTCCCTCGACCGGTTTCAGCGGCGGTGGAATGACCCAGTCCTTCGGCTTGACCATTGATAACAGCAACAACGTCTGGGTCACGAACCAAGTCAGCGCATCGGTGAATCATATGGCCGGCAGCGTTACCGAGCTGAATTCCAGCGGCCAGATTCTCTCCGGCGCCAATGGCTTCTACGCCGGCGGCATTGACTTTCCCGTTGCCGCAGCCTCGGATTCCTCGGGCAATATCTGGGTAGCGAACTTTGGATCAAGCGTGGCCACACTGCTCTCCAACACGGGAGCGCCGCTTTCCGGAAGCAGCGGCTACGGCAACGGACAGCTTATCTTTCCCACGGCCATCGCGGTTGACGCCAATGATAACGCCTGGTTCGCGAATTCAAGCGGCACTACGGTGACACAAATTTCGTTCGACGGCACCCACGTGAGCCAGGTTACCGTGGGCAATGGCCCGGATGGCGTGGCCATTGATCAGCAGGGCAATGTCTGGGTAGCGAATTATTACAGCGACAGCGTCAGCGAACTCTCCAGCAGCGGCAGCGTCATTTCCAGCGGATTCACCGGCGGTGGCCTCTATCGCCCGCAGGGGATAGCAGTGGACGGGCAGGGCAATGTCTGGGTAGTCAATCATCTGGGCGACAGCATCACCGAGTTGCAGGGCGCAGATGGCGCGTCACCCGGGGCCGCCATTTCTCCCGCCGGAGGATTCGCAACCAGCGCTGGGCTGGTTCTTCCCTTCGCCCTGGCGATTGATGCCAGCGGCAACCTGTGGGTCTCCAGCTTCAACGGTGACTCGGTAGTACAATTCGTCGGCGTCGCCGCTCCGGTGAAAACTCCTCTTCTCGGCCCCGCGCAGCAACCCTGAAAGGGAATCAACTTCAGTTCCACTGATTCACGCGGATCTACGCGGATGGATTCATACTGCGTGATTTCCTGTTTTTTAATATGCGTTTTTCCGCGTGAATCCGCGGAGAGTTCGAAGTTCTATCTTGGAAGATTACGGCGCGGGGTGCGCGACCGAGTGGCTCAGGATGACGGCTTCGGCAATCTCTTTCATGGACTTGCGGTTCTGCTGGCTTTGCCGTTGCAGGCGAGCGTAGGCGTCCTGCTCGCTGAGGTTCAAACTGCTTTGCAGGATTCCCTTGGCGCGCTCAACCACTTTGCGGGTCTCGATCTGCTTCGCCAGCCGGCGGGCCTCGTTCTCCAGTTGCTCAATTTCGATCTTTGCACCCACCAGCGAGCTCACTGCTGAAAGCAGCCGGATCTCGCCAACATCGTAAGCATGGGGGGCATGAGTCTGCACGTTGATGAGGCCTTGAAACCGCCCTTGACTCAGCATGGGAACGGAGAGAAAGGCCGCGGCACGGTCTTTTGCGAGTTTATTAAAAAGCTGAAACCGGCGGTCGGCATGGGCATTCCGTGAAATAACGATTGGGCGGAATGGCGGCGCCAGCCATCGGGCCTCTTCAGTACATACTTTCAGCTTGACGCGGTCAGCAGCGGTTGAAGCCTGGCTCTTCGCGGCGCGAAGCACCAACTCATCGCCCTCGACCATATAAATGAGGCAGGAATCACACTTGACCGCGGACGCGATGTATTCCACCGCGTCTGCGAGAAATTCCGGCAGGGCGACAGAGAGGGCAAGCTGACTAGTCAGACTAGTCAGCAGGGAAAGGTGGGAGTCACCAGCTTCGGCAAGAGCAGGGGTCGCGGAGACCAGGGGCGTCGCTTCGCTGCGCCACGATTCGCCGTTCGTGCCCATGTAGCAGGCTATTCCGCTGGCTCTGCTGCAACAATCATGCTTTGGTATGAGCGTTCGGGTTGTCTATTGCCCAGCAGGGTCCTGCTCCCGCCTACGCGCCTTGATCCGGTCGGCCATTCGAACCAGGTCGGCCAGCGAAGCCGCCCGCATCTTGTTCATTACGTTACGCCTATGGATTTTTACCGTGATCTCGCTGATGCCGAGTCTGGCCGCGACCTGCTTGTTCAGCAAGCCCGCCGCCACCAGCTCCATGACCTCTTGCTGCCTGATGGTCAGGGTCTGAAAACGGTGTAAGAGCGTGGCGAATTCCGCCTGCGCCTCGCGCCCGGCACGGTCGCGCTCCAGGGCCAGATGGATGGACGCGAGCAGTTCCTCCTTCTGAAATGGCTTGGGGAGGAACTCCACTGCGCCGGCCTTCATGGCGCGCGAAGTCATGGGAATGTCGCCATGCGCGGTAATGAAGATAATCGGAATCGAGATTCCCGAGTGTTTGAGTTCTTCCTGGAACTCCAGGCCGTTTTTCCCCGGAAGTTTCACATCGAGCACCAGGCAGCTGGGAGCGGCAGTTCTCTCGGCCTGTAAAAACTCCTCTCTCGACCCGAAAACTTCGGCCCGAATGCCGACAGACTCGAGCAGATTGCTGATGGCATCGCGCACCGAGGCGTCGTCATCCACCACGAACACAGTTGGACCCGTCTCAAGCATTAGAGTTCTTGGCCTCGATCGGCACCGTGAACTGGAAGATAGCACCGCCGGAGTCCTTACCGGTAGCCCAAAGACGCCCTCCGTGGGACTCGACGATGGAACGGCTGATGGATAGACCCAGGCCGATTCCATGGGGCTTGGTGGTATAGAAAGGGTCAAAGATCTTTTCCTCGGATTCGGGAGTGAAGCCTTCGCCACAGTCTTCGATCTCAATCGCAATCTCCTGCGAATTCTCCTGCCGCGAACGGATCAGCAGTTCTTTCGGACGGCCTGTAACTTCGCTCATCGCATCCATGCCGTTCATCACCAGATTGAGGACTACCTGCTGCAGCTGCACGCGGTCGGCTTTGACCTTGGGCAAGTGGACAGAAAGTTCGGTGCGGATTACGATCTGCCGGCGGGCGGCTTCTTCGCGCAAAAACATCGTGAGCTCGTGAATGACTTCGTTGAGGTCGAGCCAGTTCTTGGCAGGAGCCTCCTTCTTGAACACGGCGCGGATACGGCTCAGTACGTTGCCGGCGCGGGTACCGTCCTGGATGATTCTCTCTGTGGTCAGACGGGCTTTCTCGAGGTTTGGCGGATTGGCGGAGAGCCACTCCAGGCAGGCATGGCCGTGAGTTACGACAGCCGCCAGCGGCTGATTGATTTCGTGGGCGATCGAAGCCGTAAGCTCACCCATGCTCAACAAGCGGGAAAGGTGGGCGAGTTCCACTTGGGTCTTCATCAGTGCCGCCGTGCGTTCGGAGACGCGCACTTCCAGTTGGTCGCGCGTCTGGCGAAGAGCTTCTTCGCTCTTCTTAAGCGTAGAACTCACCCAGCTCGCCGCCAATGCGCACACCACGAAAGCAACGAAGTAGGTCTCGGCGGTGCGGTTGACGGCGAGAGAGTGGAGTGGGGCAATAAGAAAATAGTCAATCGCTACCGTGGAGAGCAGAACGGAAAACAGCCCTCCCGCTGTATGGCCGAACCATGCGCTGGCCATGACCGCGCCAAAGAACAGGAAAAGGAAAGGATAAGGAAAGGCGCCCTGTATAAGGAATGTGACCACAAAAGCTACGCTGACAAATAACAGCGCAATGCCGCAGCTCTTGAGTAAGGATTTCGCCGACATCCTGTATCTTCCGCGGCCCTGCCATGGCGTTAGGTGAATCGCAATTTGTGCAGGGTCGCCGGTTGAGCGCTGGATTATAACAGGCAATCGGGGACTAGGCGCTTCTCCATGCGGTCAGCGAAACTTCCGCAGGGGCGCAGACTGCTGCCGAACTTGCGGCTTAACCCGAGACATCATTGATGCACAAAGAAAATCCGGACCAGGCTGGAAACCTGGTCCGGAGAATTTAGCCCGCTAGCTCGCTTTAGAACTCAAACTTCAAGCCGAACTGCACGAGGCGCGGAAGGTTGACGGTGTTGGTTACAGCCCCAAAGGTGGCGCTGGTCTCGGTTCCATTTGGAGGCCCGAATTGCGGATGGTTGAACAGGTTGAAGAACTCGGCGCGGAACTCCACATTCGCCCGTTCGTAGATTGAGGTGCGTTTGAACACGGCGAAGTCGAAGTTGTTAACGCCCTGCTGGCGAAGCGTGGCATCTACGCGAGGTTCGTCGCCAAAGGTCCATGGGTTGCTCGGCCCTACGAAGCAAGCGGTGTTGAACCACTCGTTCACCCTGCTAACGGCGCTGCCGGAAACCGATTTGTCGCATCCGGGAACGTAGTCGGGTCGGAGCGAACCGATTCCGAGTCCGGCATTCGACAGGGCGTCGTTACCACCCCAGGTGATCTTCACGGGGAAACCACGCTGGAAGGTGGTGATACCATCCAAGCCCCAGCCGGACACGGCTGCCCCAGCAAATCCATGAGCATCAGACAAGAACTTCTTGCCGTGCCCGAACGGAAGATCCAGAACGTAGCTGACGACTAGCCGCTGCGAGACATCCTGCGAAGAAAGAGAATATTCGCCGTTATTCTCGCGTCCGTTCAGGTTATTCCAATCCTGAATCCCACCCACGCCGCCAGTCGTGCCGCCTTCCAGCCAGGAGGTGAGCGTATCAGTGTTAGACAGCAGCTTGGCGTTGGTGTAGGAAACAAGCATGGTACCGCCGCCGCCAAACCGCTTCTTTACCGTCGCCTGCAGAGAGTTATAACTGCTGCTGCAGCAACCATAGCCATTCAGGTTCAGACCGGAATACTGCGGAAATGGCCGGTCAAGCTGTCCCTGGATAAGGCCGCCCGCTGCGGTGGCAGTAGACGGACCCAATCCACCGGGGAGAGGTTGACTGAAGGGATAGGCCGGACATGCACCAGGGGTGGGGCAAATCTTCTGGGTGAGCGTAACAGTCTGCCCGGCGGCGTATTGCTGTGCAGCCTGGCTAATGAAGCTGTCAGCAATCTGGTTGATATTGGTATTGAACTGCTCCAGGTGGACGCCGTGCGATCCTGCATAGGCCACGTCGGCAAAGAATCCCCAAGGCAACTCACGCTGGATGTCGAAGTTGTACTGCTCCGTGTATCCGTATTTCTGCACGGTGTACCCGGTGGCGGAAAAGTTGTTCTGATTCAGGATGTACTGCGATACGTTCGGTTGCGGATTGCGTCCGGGTACTGCCGTCAACTGGTTCACTCCCACGGTGTTGTCCTGCCCGAATGGACCGGCGCCGAGGCAGGTAAGCACGTTATTTCCGCCCCACGCGCAACTATTAGCATTGAGCGTTGCCGCAGGGGTTAAGCCCTGGTTATTGCTGGAGAAGAAGTTCGAAGTGGCGCTGCTGACCGGGTCAACGTACGGATTGGTCCCGAAAGAAACATAGTTCGGGATGAAGAAAATACCGTAGCCGCCGCGGATCACGGTCTTCGAATCAAGTGCATAGGCGAACCCAACTCGCGGCAGAATCTCCTTCTTGGAGAGCGGCAAGTTGTTGCGGCTGCCGTTAACACCGGTGCCGACCAGGAACAGGTCGCCCGGGCAGGCGCTGCCAGCGGTTCCATCGCAGCCGGTCACGGAAGCATTGGTGACGCTTGGGTTAAAGTAGGTCATCTTGTCATAGCGTTCGGACCACGGGCCTTGCAGTTCATAGCGCACGCCAATGTTGAAGGTCAGCTTGCTGGTGAAGTGCCAAGTATCGCCAAAGTACAAGCCACGATAGGTTTGCTTTCCAGAAACCGGGCCGGAGATGACCAGCGATCCGCTAGTCTGGTTGCCGAACGCCGCGCCTTGACCGTTGCCATAGCCGAGGAGGAAGTCGGCAAAATCCTCGCCGTTCCCTGCGCTTTTCGCGGTAGGTCCTGTATTCGGAACGTTACCCGCGCCTACGGTCCCTGGGATCGCCGAGGTCCATCCGCCGCCAAATGAAATCAGGCCGCCGCCCGTATTGGTTTGCAGATAGTTGTCGTAGCCCTCTTCGAGTTGGCCGCCCCATGTGAAGGTGTGGCGCCCACGGATCATGGTGATCTGAGGAGAAATATTGAACTGGGTGTTGAGGTCGTTAATCGCGCTCTGTCCCTGGCTGCAGCCGACCAGGGAATCGTTCTGGCCAAAGCAGGGCGTCATTGGCGTGCGCTCGAGATTGGGAACCAGCGAGTTGTAAGCGCTGGGCCAGCCTTCCTGCGACATGTCGAAGTTGTCGTTAATGGGAGCGCGCAGATAGTGGAAGCGGCTGATGCTGGCGTTGACGTTCGCAATCGTAGTCGGGCTGATCGCGTAGTTGTAACCGATTGCCAGGCTCTTGCTGCGAGTATTTTCTGCGCAACGGTCTTTGCAGAGACCGGTGCCGAATGGATCTTGCGCCAGACTCAGCAGTTTGAAATAGCTGAAGCGTCCGAAGACTGTTTGTTTGCTGGTGATCGTCTGGTCCAGCCGGCCTACGTACTCGTCGGTATCGCCGCCGGTACTCGCGTCTTTCAGAAAATTTAGAACCGTTCCCGAGGTTGTTGGATCCGCAACCAGCTTATTCAGGAGGTAAGCGGAAGTTGGATTGATGGACGCCGAGATGTCGTTGTTGGCGAACGGTACGCGGAAACTGGTCGAGGTTGCAGCGCTGTTGGTGACGCCCGACAGCGGGCCGGTGAAGGCGATAGGGTTATACAGTTGGTGAACAAAGACTGTATTGCCATTTGAGTCGACAGTCGTATCCGAACAGATGTTAACCCCTGACCCGTGTGGATCAGGGGTGTTGAACCCCGAACTGCACAGGTCAGAAAAGTCTCCGCCCCGTTCGGCCATGGTTGGCACCGTGGTGTTGAACGGTGTCCCGGTGCGCAACCGGAATCCTTCATAGCTGCCGAAGACGAACGTCTTATTCTTTATGATCGCGCCGCCGATCGTGGCCCCAAATTGATTCTGCGTAAACGGCGGGGGCTGGTTGGACGTTCCGTTCGCAATCTCTGAATTCTTGTTGAAGAACTCATTGGCGTTGAAAACCTTATTGCGCAAGTAATCGTATCCGGAGCCATGCCAGGTGTTGGTTCCTGACTTGGTGCTGATGTTGATAACCCCGCCGGCAAACTTACCCCATTCTGGTCCCAGGTTGTTGTCCAAAACCTTGAACTCATTGACCGAGTCCTGGGTGGGCACGATAAAGGGCAAATTGATGTAGCCGATGTTCAGCGGCTGACCATCCAGGTACATCGCGCCTTCATTGGCGAATGATCCGCCGATCTGATAGTTCGCGAAGTCGAACGGGTTCTTGCCCACGACATTGCCCATGGTATTGCCCTGGGGAATAACGGACGGGGTAATGGTCGTGAGGTTGAAAATGTTTCGCCCGTTGAGAGGCAGCTCGGTCGCGGCACGCGTATCCACAACGGTGCCGAGCGAAGAAGTCTCCGGCTGCAGCAACGGGACTTCCGAGGTAACCTCGACGGTTTCGCTGACCTGTCCGACGGCCAGGACAGCGTCAATCTTGCTGGCCTGGTTTACCTGCACCGCGATATTGGCACGGGTGAAGTGCTTGAAGCCCGCTTTCTCGACGTCAACCTTGTATTCGCCCGGGATCAGGTTCACGAAGGAATAGAGTCCGTCCCCGCCGGTTGTTTGCGTGCGCTTCTCTGCAGTGCCTACGTTGGTCAGAGTGACCTGGGCCCCGGTCACAGCCGCGCCCGTGGCATCGCTGACGGCGCCGCTGATGGAACCGTATGTGGTTTGACCAAACAGGCTATGGGACAGCAGAACTACCAGCGCCAGGCACAAGAAGATTACTTGCAGCTTGCGAGAAAGCATCTTTCACCCCCACGTGAAATGCGTTGCAAGTCAAGCGATGAAGTCTGGACCAGCACCAGACAGACACCGGTTTCCTAAGGCTTTTGACCTACATCTGCTAATACGGGCGCGGGAGGGTATCTGTACCAGGGCTAGATTTACTTAAGCGCAACTCGGAGGGCCGGTTCGAAACGCAGATTCACATTCTGAGGCTCTCAGGGATGATTGGCTTCTTTGCGGAGCAGGGCGTAGAGAAAAGGTTTACCCGTCGGCTTCTGGCTCCCCCCATGCGGTTCAACGGTAACAAAGACGGCATCAATCTCGCTGAGTTGCTTGGGATCGTCCGAGCGCAGCACCCAGCGGCGGTTGGTTTCGCTGTCCATGTACAGAATGCCAAGATTCATCGGGTGGGCCTGTTCGCCCAGGGCAGTTTCCCGTTGGCCCCATACCTGGAAGGTGCTGGCGTTCTTGATTCCCGGCTGATGATCGAGGTCGAAAGCGTAAAAGATCAACGATTTGTTCTGTGTGTAGAAAACGCGGCCGAAGGGTTTGCGGGTACGACTGCCGCTATCTACATCAAACACGTCGGCGATGTAGAGCTTGCGCGCACCCATGAGCTCGCGGATGTCGCGGTCGGAGGCGAGGAACTGCTCAGTGTCTTTCAGCCGATGGTCCTGATCGCGGTTGGCAGAAGCAAGCTCGTCAATCTTCGACTGCAGGGCAACCGCCTGCGCCGCGTCCTGATCGCGCCCCGCACGCAAGTTGGTAAGCTCACCCTGCAGGGACTGGTAGGCACGCTGGGCCTCCTGCAACTGGCCAGCCAGAGTTTCGCTGCGCTGGGAGGCAACCCGTAGATTCTCTTCGGCTTGGCTCCGGGCAGAACTAAGCTCGGTCGAACGGTCCTGCACGGCCACGCGCAGCCGTTCAATTTCCTGTTGTTGCTTTCTGCTCTGGTTCAGCAGCTGCGCGACTTCCTTTGCCTTGGAATCGAGTAACACATCAACTGCCTGCTTCTCCGCCACTAACCGAGGTAGGCCGCTTTGTTGCGAGATAACCAGCTGGGGATTTCCAGCGTGCAGCCGGTTGCCCAATTGATACGCGCCCGCAGCCACTGCGATCACGACGCATGCCGCCAAAGTGACTTGTGCCCACCGGTTCGCGCGGCCCCACATCCAGGGTGCATTCCCCCCTTTGGGAGCGGCATGGTGCTCAATCGAAAGCATCCCCGATTCGGCAGCTCGAATTCGCGCGAAGAGTCTTCTTCGCAACGCGGTGCTGTCCCAGCCCGCGGTTTCAGCCGAGCTGCTATAGTTGGCTGCCAGCAGGGGGATCCCTACCTCACTGAGAACCTTGAACTGCTCATATATCTCGCGGCATTCTTCGCAGGCCCGCAAATGACGGTCGAGCGCGCGCAACTCGCGAGCGCTCAGCGCGCCGGAGTTTGCCAGGGCGCAAAACTCCCTGAAGTTTTGGTGCCCGTCTGCACCTTCATTCATAGTGAACCGTTTCCGCGAAGCCTTTGCACAACTGCACTCTTCCGCAGCCGATCCAGACCACGGTAGAAGTGATGGCGCACATTGCCTAACGGCTCGTCAAATTTCTCGCTAATCTCTCTCAGTTCCAATCCTTCAAAGTAAAACAGTTCGATGGTACGGCGCTGCGGCTGGGAAAGCTCATCGAAGGCCCGCTGCAGGTGTTCGCGGTTGAGCTTCGCCCCCACTTCGCGCTCCATGTCGGTTGTACCTAGTAGAGTATCGTCCAGCATAGCGACATCTGTACCAGTATAGAAGCCCCTCCGGATTAAATAGGACCTTCTATCAAAGGCACGATTATAAGCGATCTGGACAATCCAGGCCTTGGGGGTTCCCTTGGCGGGGTCGAACAGAGATGCCTTCTGATAGACGTAGAAGAACGCATCCTGGACTACTTCCTCGGCTTCGCTGTGATCGCCAAGCACCCGCAGGGCTATGCTTAAAACCAGCCGGGCATAACGTTCGAAGAGCAGGTTCAGGGCCCCGGTCTCGTTGCGTTGCAGGCAGGCCATCGCTTGTTCGTCGTCGGCAGAGACGGTCGCGGCCGCGTCTGTCAGGGAGAGGGTGGTCTCGTGGTTTCGCCCCAAAACCAGTGGGAAGGTGAGCGCGCGTCCTGGCGTAGAGCTCATTCGTTAAGTCTCGAGACGTAATTTGTACGCTTCCTGGTATCGCTACCAAATCGCGAGTGTAAAAAGAGATGAGGGATAAGGAATGTGCCCCCACTTGCGAATATGGGGCGAACCATATACGGGCCAAGGACAGGTTTTCAAGCAAAAAAGAACGTTTACGGTCTGGGGTGGAAAAAAATCGCGAGTTTTGGTGCACATTCGTGCTGCCGTTCGTATAAAGTGGGGTGCCCAGACAGTTATCGTTGTGTGAGCCGCAGACGGTGGCCAAGCAACTCGGATGATCGGTGCCTCCAGGGAATCGGGTTTATCAATTCACCCGGTACAAAAGCGCGGCAGGCATGGAAAGCGCCCGGGAATTGCACACGAGAAATCTTCCATGCGCCAAGCGTTGGTTTTCGCCCTCCTGCTGACCCTTGCCGCTCCTGCTGTGCGTGCTCAATCCACAACTGCCTCCTTGACTGGGCGCGTCACTGATCCCAACAAAGCTCTGATCCGCGACGCCACCGTCACCGTGATCAACACCGGGACGGGTATCCATTACTCCGGCCTCACCAACGAAACCGGGACGTACTACGTTTCCAACCTTCCGCCGGGACGATACCGAATTGAAGTTGAAAAGCTGGGATTCAAGGCGGTCATTCAGTCAGGGTTGATTCTTCATGTCCAGGATGCCCTGGAAGTAAATTTTGAAATGATGCTGGGATCTTCCTCCGAAAGCGTGACCGTGGAGGGCGACGTGCCGCCGCTCGATACGGAGTCGTCCACGCTGGGCACCGTGGTGGAACAACGCAAGGCCAACGAGCTGCCTCTGAACGGGCGCAACGTTTTCAATCTGATCGTACTGGCCCCGTCGGTTGTCCCGCAGGGCGGGGCAACTGGCACGCCGGTAGGGGTAAATCCTTTCGGCTGGGGCAACTACCAGGTTAACGGCTCGTTCGGCAATCAGAGCGCCGAGTACCTTGATGGGCAGCCGCTCAATATCGGCTACATTAATCTGCCCGTTCTTATTCCCACGCAAGACTCGATCCAGGAATTCCGAGTGCAAACCAGCAATCTGGGCGCTGAGTGGGGCAGGTTCGCGGGCGGCGTAACCAACCTGAGCACTAAGGGCGGCACCAACGTTTTGCACGGGGAAGTCTATGAGTATCTGCGCAACCGGATTTTCAACGCCAATGACTTCTTCCTGAGCGCCACGCACAAGCCCAAGCCCCCCTGGGTGCAGAACCAATTTGGAGCCGAAGTGGGTGGCCCGCTGCGCCTTCCCGGTCAAGACGGCCGCACTCGCACATTCTGGTTTCTAAGCGGTGAAGGTTTCCGCCTGCGTACCGGACAACCATTTACTGCTACGGTTCCCACCACCGACGAAAGATCGGGGAATTTTTCGGCCATCAGCACGCAGCTCATGGATCCCTGCGCCGGCAGCGTGAACGCTTACGGAGCTTGCCCCGGCAGTAACGCCAGCCCCATCCCGTTTTCAGGCAACATGATTCCCCCTGGCCGGATCAATCCCACGGCCAAAGCTCTGCTTGATCTCTGGCCGGCGGCGAACAGCGCGGGAGTTGCCACCCCGTCGGGCATCATCAACAACTTCAACACCGTCGCGCGAACAGGCGGCAATCAGAACCAAATCGTAGGCCGGATTGACCAGAACATCACCAGCCGCCAGCAGCTTTTCTTCCGCCTGACGCATTGGAATGTGCACGACCTGCCCATTGATCCTTTGCAGGACGGACTGTGCGCGGACCGCTGCACGGAGGAGTATTCCACGTATGCTGCTGCGGCTGGATACAACTACGACATCAGTCCCACTACGATTTTGGATTTCAACGCCAGCCTGAGCCGCTTCAAATACAACCGCATTCCCGAAAACGCCGGCTTTGACCTGACCACCATTGGTTGGCCTTCCAGCTACAACGCCACCATTCCTTCTTCCATGCGCACGCCGCCCACGCCATGTGTGGCCAACATCGCTGACAGCATTATGTGCACGCAAGGGCAGAGCTTTATTCAGGACCGGAACACGCAGTACAATCTTTCGCCCAGCCTGACCATGATACGGGGCCACCACCGCTTCCAGTTTGGAATGCAGTTTGAAACCGGCTATGAGAACTACGCCCAGACCAATGTGGCAAGCGGCTCATTCGATTTTTGTGCACCCAGCCAGGCCTGCTTCAGCGGATTTCCCTTTGCCGACTTTCTGCTCGGATATGCCGACAACTACAGCAACTTCGAAAATCATTTTTTTGCTCAGGCCGTGGTCCCGGCCTTCACCGCCGGCAAGCAGGTGTATCGGGGGTTCTACGCCAACGACACCTGGCATGTGACCAACCGGCTGGCGCTTGACCTGGGTCTGCGATATGAGCTGCAGGGCCCGTGGTCGGAGCGCTACAACCGGCTGTCCTACTTCGATCCCACGGCAACAAACTATCTGACGGAACTGCTGCCCTCGGGTTCGCAGCCGGTCAAAGGGGACGCTTACCTGGTGTCGCCCGATTCGCGGAACAATATTCCGCTGGACAAAACCAACCTCTCGCCGCGGGTAGGATTCGCTTACAGCCTGAATTCAAAAATGGTAGTGCGCGCGGGCTATGGCATTTTCTGGGTGCCCAATTACGTCTCCTTCGCTCTCAACCCCACCAACGACATGGTGAACGGCGCAAGCACCACCTACACCGGGACGGTGGACGGAACCCACCCCTTCAATTCCATCTCTCTTCCCTTCCCGAATGGCGTATCTCCGCCGCCGGGCCGCAGTCTCGGGACTGCGGGAACCCAGCAATTCCTTACCCAGGTGGTGCAGTCCATCACCGAAGCCGAGCGCAATCATCAGTCGGCGTATGTGCAGCAATGGAATCTCGACGTAGAGCGGGAACTTCCCGCCGGCTTCCTTGTTTCGGCGGCGTATGTGGGGTCGAAAGGGACACATCTCGAGCAATATTCGCACCAGATCAATCAGATTTCTGATGCCCTGCTGGAGCAGGCCGCTGAGCAGTACGCGTCGGGCGGCCGGTCAGCAGTGACACTGCTGCAGTCCACACCAAACCCGTTTTATATCGGCGGCGAGGCTCTGGCATTGGCTGCGCCTACAACCACCGTGGGGCAACTCCTGCGCCCGTTTCCGCAATACACCGGCGTGCAGATTGCAGGGCAGGGTTCGTTCGACAGCATCTATCATTCCCTGCAGATTACGGTGCACAGAAGATTTGCTGATGCAGGTTCCCTGCTGGTCGCGTACACAAACTCCAAGCTCATCAGCGACACCGATACGCTGACCTCCTGGCTGGAAACCGGCGTTGGAGGCATTCAGGACAACAACGATTTGCGCGGCGAGCGGTCTCTTTCCTCGCAGGATGTGCCGCAGCGGCTTGTTATCAGCTATGTGCTCGACCTGCCGTTCGGCCAAGGCAGGCGATATCTTTCTAACGCAAGCGGTGCTGTAAATCTGCTGGTAGGTAATTGGGGCATTGACGGCGTGACCACCTTCCAGAAAGGATTTCCCCTGGTGTTCAGCAACGGCCAGGCCAACGACGCCACGCTGTTTGGCTCGGGCTCGCGCCCGAACCTTGTGCCCGGATGCATCAGATCGGAGGCGGGCACGGGCCTTTCCAGGACCAATCAGTGGTTCAACACCGCTTGTTTTGTCGCTCCCGCAGATTTTACCTTCGGCGATGAACCGCGCGTGGATGCAACTTTGCGCTCCCAGGGAGTAAACAACTTCGATTTTGCGGCTTTCAAGCGAATCATGTTTGATTCCTACGAACGCGCCGGCCTGGAGTTTCGGGTAGAATTTTTCAACTTGTTCAATCGGCCGCAATTTGCGCCGCCAAACACAATTTGCTGTACCTCCAACAACGCAAACTTTGGAGTTGTGACCAGCACCGCCCCGGGGACCAATCCCCGGCTGGTGCAGTTCGCGTTGAAATTTCTGTTCTAGCTGTAGCGCTGGCGTCCCGCTGGCAACTCGAAAATCAGGTAACTGCGGGAAGCGGCGTGGGCTCAAAGTGCCGGCGAAACGCCGGCGCTACGGCGGAGGGGACGACGTACGGCCTTGAGACGTTTGCTTCGAACGATCGGTCTCTCCGCGCTCGTGGTCTGCCTGGCCGCAGTGGGCGCTCCCATCTTCGAGATGAAGGCCCCCACTGGGCTGGACTTTATTCTGCAGAATTCGCCCACGCCCGAGAAATATCTGATCGAAACCATGCCCGGCGGCGTGGCCTTGCTGGATTACAACAACGATGGGCTGCTCGATATTTTCGTTGTCAACGGCGGCCGGGTGAATATCTCGTCGCCGGACGACTTCGACCGCCACGATCCCCGCTACTGGAACCGGCTTTACCGGCAAAACAAAGACGGCAGCTTCACCGATGTCACCGAGCAAGCAGGCCTGGCCAACGCCGGCGACGGTAATTACGGCATGGGAGTGGCGGTGGGCGATTACGACAACGACGGTTATCCCGATCTCTACGTGACCAACTATGGCAAGAACATCCTTTACCACAACAACGGCGACGGCACCTTTACCGACGTCACCGTCAAAGCGGGAGTTGCCGCCGGCGGCTGGTCGGTTTCAGCGGGGTTTCTTGACTACGACAACGACGGCAAACTAGATCTCTTCGTCACCCGCTACATGGAATGGGACACCAAGCACAGCAAGGATTGCGGCGGCAACTTTCATACCTACTGTCCGCCGGGGGAGTTTCCCCGCACCGCGAACGTTCTGTATCGCAACCGTGGTGACGGCACATTTGAAGATGTGAGTGTGAAATCCGGCATTGCCTCCAAGAAAGGCCACGGCCTGGGCGTGGCCTTCGCCGACTACGATGGCGATGGATTCACCGACATCTATGTCTCCAATGATGGCATGCAGCAATATCTCTGGCACAACAACGGCAACGGCACTTTCAGCGAGGTCGGCCTGGAAAGCGGCGCGGGCCTTACATTGGACGGCGGCCCCTTGTCCGGCATGGGAGTTGTTTTTCAGGATTATGATAACGACGGCCGCCCCGATATTATCGTGACCACGCTGCCTCGCCAGACCTATGGCGTCTTTCACAACGAGGGCAACGGCACATTCAGCGACCAGCGCCTGCCGACCGGAGTGGCTATGCTCTCCGGCGTAACTGCGGGTTGGGGCGTGGGGTTGGAAGACTTTGATAACGATGGAAAGAAAGACCTGTTCGTCACCCAGGGCCACGTGCTGGACAATGTCGAAAAGATTGATCCGTCATTGCATTATCTGGAGCCGACCTTGCTGGCGATGAACCGCGATGGCCACTTCGAGAAAGTTGATTCCGGAAATGAGGCATTGGTCGCAGGGCGCGGCGCGGCTTTCGGGGACATCAACAATGACGGCTGGATGGACGTAGTAACCACCGTTCTCGGCCAGCGTCCGCAGATTTTTATGAATCATGCCGGCGGAAGTAATCACTGGCTCACCATCACGCTGCGGGGCACGCGCAGCAACCGCGATGGATTGGGAGCGCGCGTCGTGGTGAACGGACAAACCCGCTTTGCCACCACTTCGGGAAGTTACGAATCGGCAAACGATAAGCGCTTGCACTTCGGGCTGGGCAAAGCCGACACCGCCAAGGTGGAAGTCTTCTGGCCGTCAGGCACGCACCAGACCCTCAACGATGTTCATGCAGATCAATTCCTGGAAGTTCGCGAACCGGAGAAGCCGTGATTGGAAGCGTCATCATTTTGTGGCTGGCAGCGTGGCAGACCGCTTCACAGGGAGCCATGCAGCATATGCAAGCCGGCGTGGAAGCTGAAAAGCAGCAGCATTTCCAAACCGCGGTAGCGGAATACAAGAAAGTAACGGAGCTCGCGCCCGACCAGGCCGCGGGGTTCGTAAGCCTCGGGCAAGCCTACATGGAGGAACACGATTTTGCGGCCGCCGTCCCGCCGCTCAAGCACGCGCTTGAACTGGACGAGACTCTCGCCCCCGCCCATCAGTTGCTCGGCTATGCGCTGCTCTCCCAGGGATACGCCGCTGAGGCGATTCCACATCTGGAGCGGGTCCACGAGCAAGCCGCTCTGGGCATTGCGCAAATAGAAACCGGGCAACTGCCGGAAGCCGTCGCCAACCTGCAAGCTGCCCTGCAGAAACGTCCCAACGATCCCGACTTGCTCTACTATCTGGGACGCGCCAGCGGCCTGCTGTCGAAACAGTCCATTGATACGCTCCTGGCCGCTTATCCCGATTCCGCGCGCGCCCATCAGTCTCTCGCGGAAAATTATTTCGTGCTGCGGCGAATGCCGGAGGCCGAAAAAGAATTCCAGCAGGCGCTACGCCTGCGGCCGGACACTCCCAACGTTCATCTCGAGCTGGGCCAGGTTTATGCCTTGGGCTCGCAGTGGCCCAAAGCCGAGGAGGAGTTTCGGGCAGAATCCAAGTTGCAGCCCGGCAACGCTGAGGCCGCCTACCGTTTAGGAGATGCTCAGCTGCAACAGGGAAAGGCAAAAGAGGCCCGCCGTGAACTGGAGCGTTCCGACCACCTTGAGCCCGATATGCCGGAAACCCTTTATGCGATGGGAAAAGCTGCATTGCTCACAGGCGACGGAAGTGCGGCCGAAAAAGCCTGGACTCACCTGTTGAAGATCGAGAAAGACAGCCCGCTCGCGGCTCAGGCCCACTTCGGGTTGGCAAACATCTACCGCAGCCAGGGCAAAGCGGAGCAAGCTGAACATGAAATGGCAGAGTTCCGCAAACTTAATGCTGCCGGGCCGGAACAGCCCCACTGACGTCTGGATAACAGCGCCGCAGTGCGAATCACTGTCATTCCGTGGCCGCTTTTTGCGGAACGAATTCGCACTCTTCCAATGCATGCGACTGCAGATTCCTCGCTTCGCTCGGAATGACCATCGGGAAGAAGTGGCACTTTGTAAGCGTCAATGATGTTTTCCGAAAGCATGTATCCATGTGATTTCGGGCACACCACCCTGTGATTCGCAATCTGCGGTGCTGTCTTCATTTGCCGCATAATCCCTTTGCCTGCTAACATTTTCTGTTTCCGAGTAATTGTTCATTCGCAGTAGTGTCCTTATCCTTTTTTGGAGGAAATATGCCAATTAAAGTCGGCATTAATGGATTCGGCCGCATCGGCCGCAACGTCCTGCGTGCCTCGCTCAACGATCCCAACATCGAATTCGTCGCAGTCAACGACCTTACCGATCCCAAGACTCTGGCTCATCTGCTGAAATACGATTCCGTTCTCGGCAATCTCGACAACAAAGTCTCCGCCGGCGCCGACAGCATCACCGTAGACAACAAAACCTTCAAAGTCTTCGCCGAAAAAGATCCCGCCAAGCTGCCCTGGGAAAGCGTGGGAGCGCAGGTAGTCATTGAATCCACCGGCCGCTTCACCGATGCCAACGAGGCAAAGAAGCATATGCGCGGGCCGGTAAGAAAAGTCATCATCTCCGCTCCCGCCAAAAACGAAGACGTGACCCTGGTGCTGGGGGTGAACGAGCAGGTCTACGATCCGGCGAAGCACAACATCATTTCGAATGCTTCCTGCACCACCAACTGCCTGGCTCCGATTGCAAAGGTGGTGAACGACACGTTCAAAATCATCAGCGGCACCATGACCACGATTCACTCTTACACCAATGACCAGGTAATCCTCGACTTCCCGCACAAAGACTTGCGGCGTGCCCGTGCCGCTGCCCTTTCGATGATTCCGACTTCGACAGGCGCGGCCAAGGCGTTGAAGTTGGTGATTCCAGAACTCGCCGGCAAGCTCGACGGTTTCTCCATGCGCGTGCCCACGCCCAATGTTTCGGCCGTAGATATGGTGGTGTGGGTGGAAAAGAAAACCACCAAAGAAGAAGTCAACGCTGCCTTGAAGAAAGCTAGCGAGTCCGGGCCGCTTAAGGGCTATCTCGGCTACGAAGAGCACGAACTGGTGTCTGCGGACTACCGCGGCGACGGACGTTCCTCTATCGTAGATGCTCCGATGACGCTGGTGGTCGGCGGCAACTGCGTGAAAGTGATCTCCTGGTACGACAACGAATGGGGATACTCGAGCCGCGTTCGCGACCTCATCAACTATTTGGGCAGCAAAGGGCTATAAAGACGGTGCGTGGCGCGGGCATTTTTGCCCGCGTCATTTTCCAATTTCGGCTCCTGAAGCCTGAAACAACCTGCACGAACTGCCACACCTGGAAGAAGAATCTATGTCCAAGCTTTCGATCCGCGATCTCCCTCTCAACGACCACCATGTCTTCATGCGTGTGGACTTCAACGTACCGCTGGAAGATGGCCGCGTCATGGACGACACGCGCATTCGCGAAACTCTCCCCACCATTGAATACGCGCTGCGGCACGGCGCGCGATTGATCGTGGCTTCACACCTCGGCCGGCCCAAAGGCAAGCCCAATCCGAAGATGAGCCTCAAGCCGGTCGCCGAACGCTTGCGCATGTTGCTCGACAAGGAGTACGCGCGCAGCGAAAATGTCGGCTTCTGCCCCGATTGCGTCGGCCCCGAGGCGGAAGAAATGGCGGGCAAACTAGAGAAAGGCCAGACCTTGCTGCTGGAAAATCTTCGCTTCCACGCCGAAGAAGAAGCCAACGACGAGAATTTTTCTCGCAAGCTCGCCAGCCTGGCACAGTTCTATGTCAACGACGCCTTCGGCAGCGCCCACCGCGCCCACGCTTCCACTACCGGGATCACCAAGTTCGTGCAGAAATCCGCCGCCGGCCTGCTCATGGAAAAAGAGCTGCAATATCTGGGCAAGGCGTTGGAACATCCGGAGAAGCCTTTCATTGCGATTTTGGGCGGCGCCAAAGTCAGTGACAAGATCGGCGTGATCAAGAACCTGATGGAGAAAGTGGATTCGCTGATCATCGGCGGCGGCATGGCCTACACATTCCTCAAGGCGCAAGGCCAGGAGATCGGGAAATCTCTGGTTGAAAGCGACAAGCTCGATCTGGCACGGCAGCTCTTGCAGGAGGCCAAGAACCGCAAGCTGAAATTGCTGCTGCCGGTGGACCACGTCGTCGCCGACAGGATTGACTCCGGCGCGCAGGCCAAAACGGTGGCCGAAGGCGAGCCGATTCCAGCCAACATGATGGCACTCGATATCGGCCCCAAGACCGCCGCATTGTTCGCCGAGGAAATTTCGCGGGCGCGCACCATCGTTTGGAACGGCCCCATGGGCGTGTTCGAGCAAGCGCAATTCGCTAAGGGCACGTTTAAGGTTGCGGAAGCAATCGCCGAGAATCCTGGCGCGACCTCTATCGTCGGAGGCGGCGATTCGGTTTCCGCAGTCCATCAGGCGGGTGTCGCTGATAAGATCACGCACATCTCCACTGGAGGCGGCGCATCACTGGAGTTTCTCGAAGGCAAAAAGCTGCCGGGAGTAGAGGCGCTGACGGACAAGAAATAGGCTGCTGGCTTCTAGCGCTTTTAAGCTTTCAGCTTTCAGGCTTGCCGGATGACCCTTTCCTTGTTTGTTTTGGTGGAACGCCTGAAGGTGACGCAAGAAGAAAGAACGTTTTGAGAACCGGTGGCCAGAAACTGGCAGCCAGAGGCCCTCCTAGGAAGGAACCATGCCACGTACAAAACTCATCGCCGCCAATTGGAAGATGTATAAGAATCCCACCCAGACGCAGGAGTTCTTCCGCGACTTTCTCCCACTAGTGGCCGGCCACACGCGCGATGAAATTGCGGTTTGCCCTCCATACATTGATCTCTACGCCGCCGTGGAGGCGGCCAAAGGCTCCAACGCCGCCATCGGCGCGCAGGACCTTTATTGGAAAGAAGAAGGCGCATTCACCGGAGAAATTTCTCCCGGCATGTTGCTGGCCGCGGGATGCACCCACGTGATCATCGGCCACTCCGAGCGGCGGCAGTATTTTGGCGAGACCGACGACACCGTCAACATGAAGCTGAAAGCCGCACTGGAAGCCGGGTTGGTGCCGATCGTCTGCGTGGGCGAAGTTCTGGAAGAACGCGAGGCCAACCTCACCGAAGACGTTCTGCGCCGCCAATGTCTGCGGGCATTTCATGCAATCTCCGGCAAGAAGGCCGCCAAGCTCGTAGTGGCGTATGAACCGGTGTGGGCCATCGGCACCGGCAAGACTGCCACACCGCAACTTGCCTCCGAGGCGCACATTCTAATTCGAGGAGAAGCCGCTAAGGCATTCGGCCAGGAATTCGCCGACCAACTCCGCATTCTCTACGGCGGATCGGTGAAACCCGAGAACGCCAAAGCTCTCATGTCAGAGGAAGAGATCGACGGCGCTCTGGTGGGCGGAGCAAGCCTCGACCCCAAGTCGTTCTCCGCTATTGTCAAGTATTGAGTCGTCAAGTATCGGACCGACCGGGCTTCTTCGCGTCCTTTGCGAGCTTTGCGGTTAGAATTCTTTACCGCAGAGTTCGCAGAAGACGCAAAGTAACCCCAACTTTCACTCGACCGAGTCTGCACTTCTCGACGCGCACTGCCCAGCAATCCTGGCTGGGAGACTCATACGTCAGCCTGCGATTTTTTTGTGAATCTCGACATATGCCTAAACATCTAGTCTGGGTATAAGCGGAGCACTTCCCGTGCGGCTGCGTTAACATGTAGAGGCTTGCGTGGGAAGTTCAGAGAAGCTCACAGCTAACGCCAGGAAAGCAGGCGCAACATGCAAAGTGTAACCGGAGTTTTTCGCTCTCAGGCCGACGCCCACCGCGCGGTTGAAGATTTGTGCCGGGCGGGCGTTCCCGCCGACAAAATCACATTGCTGACTCCCGGCGACAGCCGGCACCAAGTGGAGTCGGTCCCCGTAGTTGCGGCAGAGCATCAGGGCATGGGAAAGGCGCTGGGCGCGGTCCTGGGCGCTGCCGGCGGAGTAACCGGCGGCAGCCTCCTGGTGGCTGCAATCGTGCCCGGCGTTGGGCCGGTCACCGCGCTTGGGTTATTGGGGGCGGCCGTTCTTGGCGCTGCGGGCGCCACCGTTGGAGCGGTCGCCGGTGGATCGCTGGAAAATTCTATGACTGAGGGATTGCCCGAGGACGAGATTTTTGTCTATGAAGACGCCCTGCGTAAGGGGCGTACCGTGGTGATCGCTCTCGCTGAAGATACCGCCGTGGCCGCGCCAATTCGAGAACTTTTGATCGCAGACGGAGCCGAAGCAATTGACGCGGCCCGCCACCAATGGTGGATCGGGTTGCGCGGCGCCGAACAGGAGCATTACTCGACTTCTGGCAGGAGCTTTCAGAATGACGAAAAGTTCTACCGCCTTGGCTTCGAAGCCGCGCTGCACGCCAGAATGCGCTGCAAGGAATTCGATCAGGTATCGGCCGAGATGGAAAGCAGCTTGGAAGACCTGCAAGCTCAATACCCTGGGGTTGACTTGACCGACGCCTACACAAAAGGGTACCAACGGGGACGGGAATATTATCAGCGCTTCTGCGACGGATCGAAAGCGGCATAGCGCTTCGTATTGAACTCTCTTCGTACCCCACAGCAGGTGCAGTCCCTCTCTCGCCGATTCACCGCATTCTCAATGTCCTGTTTCTTCCTCAAATCAGCTGTGTACGCAGAGCTAGACCACTCCCTCGACCGCGCCGAAAAGCTGCAAGCAACACCGCTCCACTTAAAATATTTCTCACGCTCGTTCGTCTACACCAGTAGATGGACCAGGCGCTGAGAAAACAGTGGCCCATAATGACGCAGGATCAACGGATCTCTGAAGCGATCTCGCGCGACGAGCCACGGCTACGCAACTTCATCCGCCGGCGTGTGCCCGACCCAGGCGATGCAGAAGACATCCTGCAGGACGTCTTCTACGAGCTGGTTGAGGCCTACCGGATGATGAAGCCGGTGGAGCAGGTTACCGCCTGGCTGTTCCGGGTTGCCCGCAACCGGATCACCGACCTGTTTCGTAGAAAAAAGCGGGAGGCGCAAAGAACCGAGCCAACTTTTGCGGAAGACAGCGAGGCGCTTTTGTTGGAAGAGTTGCTTCCCTCCGCTGAAGCCGGACCGGACGAAGCCTACTTCCGCAGCGTACTGCTCGAGGAACTGGACCACGCCCTGGACGAACTGCCTGCAGAGCAGCGGGAAGTGTTCATTGCCCATGAGCTCATGGGTTACAGCTTCAAGGAGCTGGCCGCGCAATCGGGCGTGAGCGTGAATACGCTGCTGTCACGCAAGCATTATGCGGTGCTGCATCTGCGCCAGCGGCTGCAGGCGATTTACCACGAATTTACGAAGAAATGAGGTTTAAGAACATGAGAAAACACAGGATTCTCAGAATATTGAAGTTCGTATTGCTGGCTGCACTCTTGCTGGCGGTATTCAGCTTTGTGGTCATGAGCTTGTGGAACTGGCTCATGCCCACTCTGTTCTCCTGGCACCACATTACCTTCTGGCAGGCGTTGGGCCTTCTGGTCCTAAGTAAAATTCTGCTCGGGTTTCGTGGAGGGCCGGGGGTATCCTGGTCTTGGCGCCGCCGCGTGATGGAGCGCTGGGAACATATGACCCCCGAGGAACGAGAGAAGTTTCGCCAAACCATGCGGGATCGCTGCGGCCCATTCAGCCCGCCCGCGGCAGAACCCAAAGCTTAAAGAGCGAAAGTTCGAATGGAACGGGGGCGGGTTTTGGGCCCGCAATCTCAGACTAAGGAGGGGTTTCTGGAGACGGGGCAGCGGTTCAGCTTGATTTGAGCCGCTAAGCGATCGCACAGAGACTCTCTGGGAGTCAGAAATGCGCACGGACCCCACCCACATTGCAGTACGTAGCGGGACACGATAACGTTAGGACATTCCTACGCTGCGCGCCGGCGCTGGGAACTGTTCAGCGCATAGAATTTGCAGAGTGCGGAAGTGGCGGAACTGGCAGACACACCATCTGCCGGCATCGCTTTAGCAATTCTCTACAAGTCTACAAGTTTCTGATAATAAACCTTCTGCCTTTAGCCTCAATCACGTTCGGGAATGTCCCTCGGAACGGCCAGTAGACGCCAGTAAGCCCCAGATGCAGGCAGTCGGTGCAAAATCCGGTGCAGTTCCTCGTCCTTACAGATGAGGCGCTTTCCATCTGCTAAGGAGTAAGACGTGCATTCCGCTGCCCCTAGTGCAAGCTCGTGAGCGCAGCCTTTTCAGGATCAATATTACCAGTGTGCGATTGAAAACATGGTGGCCAGGGACGGATGGAGTTGAACCCCCAACCTTTTCAGAACCGGCGTCGTCGTCCTCTCTATCTAATTGACTGCCATCCACTTACTCCATTTTTGGGATGGAGGTTCTCGCTTCGGTCGATTTTGGTTCGCGGCCTTGGGCTCTGTGACAACTTAGAAGGGCACGGGTGTGCGCTAGCCGACAATCTCTGGTTTACTCATTCGACCTTTGCCTCCTTTGACTGCGACGGAACATGGATCGAAACGGCCTTGCCGGCAAACTCAAAAGTGGCATCGATCTTCTCTGAAGATGGGATGCCGACCCCACGCTCATCCGTCACACGCACAATCTGGAAGGTCCGGTGGTCGATCATCCCGGGAAAGCTGCCGCGACGTTCCCCGACGGTGAGCGTTTCTGCTTTGTCGTCCCAGTGCATGGGAATAACCGAATAGACCCCGTGTTCATAGTCGTAATTGTCACCTTCATCTTCATACAGCGCGAAATCTCCGTTTGCTCCCGGATAAATACGCAGTTCAATGGGGTCGGGTTTGGCCGAAGCGGATTCCACGGGCCGCCCATAAGGAATGATGGAGCCGGCCCTGGCATAGATCGGAATCCTTCCGAGGGGAGCTTCGGCGGTGATGGTCTGACCGCCGTGCACACTTTTTCCCGTCCAGAAGTCCACCCAGTCGCTCCCTGCGGGAAGATAAAGTGTGCGCTGCGTGGCTTGTTCCGTCGTGACAGGGTTGATCAGCAACGCTGGACCGAACATAAACTGGTCTGACACCTCCCGCACGCGGGGGTCAGCGGAGAACTCTAGCGGCAGCGCCCGCATGAGCGTCTCCCCATCGTTGGTAACGCCCCAAGCGGCGGAGTAGATATAGGGCAGCAGATGGTAACGCAACTCGTCGTACTGGGTGAGGATGTGCTCGACTTGTGGGCCGTAATTCCACAGCTCGGCATTGGACTTGTATCCGTGCACGCGGAAAATGGGACAGAAGGTTCCGTACTCAAACCAGCGGATCAGCAATTCGTGGTAAGTTTCCGATGTGTATTGATCGTTGGGCCGAAAGAATCCGCCCACGTCGGTGGTCCAATAGGGCAGGCCGGCCATACTGAAGCTGAGGCCCGCAGGAATCTGCCGGCGGAGGGTAATCCAGTTAGCGCTGATGTCCCCAGACCAGGAGGCAGCGGCATTTCTCTGCTGTCCGGCAAAGGCCGAGCGGGTCAGAATGGCGACGCGCTTCCTGTCGGTGGTTGAGCGTTGACCTTCGTAGATCGCTTTGGTGACGTAGAGCGGATATGCGTTGCGCACCGAGTTTCCGTCGCCCAGGAAGGTCTGCTTGTCCTTGAGCACGTCGAACTCCGGCTCCGATGCATCCATCCACCAGCCGTCCATTCCGTCCTCGAACAGTCCTTTCTTGAGTTCCGACCAGAAGGCGGTTTGAGCCGCGGGGTTGAAGAAATCCATCCACGGTTCCCCCGGAATGAGAAAGGATTGCGCTTTCATCCGCTTGTAAACGTCCGTATCTTCCCCAAATCTTGACCATACGGAGATCATCATGTGCAGGTCTTCGGTATGCAGTTGATCCAACATCTCCTTGGGTTGTGGATAATGATCTTCGTCGAACTTCATCGCGTTCCATCCGTATTTGCCCCAGTACTGCCAGTCTTGCACCAGTGCATCGACGGGTATCTTTCGCTTCCGGAACTCGGCTGCGGTATCCAGAATTTCCTGCTGACTGTGGTACCGCTCCCTGCATTGCCAATATCCATAAGCCCACCTCGGAAATAGCGGGGCTTCGCCGGTAAGCTGGCGATACTCAGAAATGACACGATTCAACTCCGGGCCATAAAAGAAGTAGTAGTCGACTGCCTGCCCGACTTCGGAGCGGAATGTGGTCGTATCCTGAGGTGGCCGGACCGCAAGTTGAACCCCTGCTGGCCCGCCAAGCGCAGAGACTTCATACTCCTGGTTCGCCTCCAAACTGGCAGTGCCGACTGCGGAGGTTGGAGTCCACTCGTTCTGTAGATCGATTACCGCCTGCCCGTTTACCCGGAGCACAAGCTGCTTTCTGTTGTCGCTGGCCAGCAAAAAACCGTAGACGCCCTTCTTGCCGGTGGTGAATTTCCCCTTGCCAGTATTGGGATCGATTGCGATCGCCTGGTCGGCAGGATTGAAGTCGGTGAGCGAGGCATTGTTCCACAGAAGTCCGTATCCCTTACTTGACAAGAGAAACGGAATCGAAATGTTTGTGTTTGCCTGGTGCAGCCGAAGGGGCACTCCACGAAAGTCGAAAATGCCTTCCTGGTGCTGGCCCAGGCCGTACAAGGCTTCGTCGGAGGGCGAAAGAAAGGTCTGTTGCACCTGCCAAACTTTTTTTTCTGAAAGCGCTGGTACATCAAAACCTTTGCCGCCGTCCTTCGGTTCCGCCAGCAAGGGCTTTCCGTCTGCGGAGAAGAAACTCACTGCACCGTTCGCTGCTTCCACCGTCACTGTGATGGCCGCGGTAGAGAGCCGAACCTCCTTCTTGTCACGTTTGATTTTGAGATTATTGGCTTGGCACGGTTGGGTGACGATAGGAACCTTGGAGCTTGGTATTTCCGAAGAGGAACTGGCGACAACGTGTATGACACGGTCACCGCAAGCCTCAATCCGCATGGCCCCGGCCGCAGTTCGAAAGGTAACGCCGTTGGGATCTCTATGCGATTCCTTGATGGCAAATTGAGCATCAGTCGCGGCCCAAACTGCGGAGGTGGTAAGAATCAAGAGCAGGGCGATGCCGTACGTTTTAGTCATTGTGGCGATGTCCTTTCTTTATTCCGTGCGGAAAAAATCGCGAGAAATCATCATGACCCGAGGCAATCCTCTGGCTTGTCCCTGGTTAGGGCTCGCTGTCGGCGATATCCCGCTTCAGCGTGACGGTGGCCCGGGTCAATCCTTGCTGCTCCATTTGCCTTGAGACTGCGAATGCCCGCTGGGCCGCCTCGCGATCTCCAATCTTCAGATAGAGGCGCCCAATTTGATAATGGAGGCTTCCATCCTTATCGTTCGGCAGAGCCAACTTCAGCTCGGCGATTGCCCGCTGCCTGCGGTCCGTGTGCGCATACACTTTTCCCAGCAATGCATGCACGTGGGAAAGAAGCTCCGGCTTTGTATCCAGGCTTCTCTTCAGATATGGCTCCGCACCGTAAAAGTCGCGGCGCGCGCAAAGGATTTCACCCATTACTGCGTTGAGTTCCGGGTCATCGGGATTCTTTTGTAACTCCGCCTGCGCCAGAGGATATGCGTCGTCTGCCTTTCCGTCGGCTAACAGCGCCAAGCACAAACCAAATGTTGCGCCTGCGTCGCCGGGCTGAATCGCCAGGGCCTTGCCATACTCCTTTTCGGCATCCGGCAAGTTACTCCGCTGACGGTATACGTCCCCCAGCAAGACGTGCAACTTCGGTGAACTCGAGTCGATTTCGCTCGCCCGCGCCAAAGATTGCGTCGCCAGCTTTTCCGCCGACCTTATTTCCCAATACAGGCCCTCAGCTTCTGTCGCAGCATTCTCCACCAGTTTCGCCGCCGCGTTAAAAGTGGACAGGTAATCGCCGGTTGAATACGCGCACGACGCCAGTAGCCGCAGGCCCTTTGGCTGAATCCATGCCAGGCGGGCGGCAAGCATTTCGCTGCACTCGCCATACCTTCCCTTGGCATACAGTTCGGCAGCGGCGCCCGTCGAAGCATCGTGGGGCCGAACAGCGCTCTCCGCCGGAGAAGCCACGCCACCGGAGAATTCCACAAGCTTTTCTGCGCGAGCGCCGCCGGAGACCAGAGAAGCAACTTCTGCCGAAGTGTCTCTGCTCCGGCCTTCGTGCAAAGTTTTCTGCAGCGCTGAGCGTTCTTCCCCACGCAATCCCGCATTGAACAACGAAGCGTTGGCTCTCAGAAAGCCGTGATCGGCCTTCCATACCTCTTCGATTTCCTTCGCGGCCTGCTCAGTGGTCCCTTGTCTCACGTGCAGTCCAGCCATGCCCAGTTTCGCCATCAGAGAGCCAGGATTGGATGCGAGTTCAGCACTCAGTTCCCGCTCCGCGCCCGCGAGGTCGTGTTGGCTCAGCAGGACGAAGCCGTACATTGCGTGCAAGTCAGGAGGAAAGTTCCGGGATGCCAGCACTTTCTGGTATGCATCCTCAGCCTCGATAAACGCGCTCTGCTCCGCGAAAGTCTCCGCCATCAGCGCCTGCGAGTAAGTTGAGTCCTTGTGCCGCGTCAGGAGGATTCGAGCATCAGCCTCCACTTGCTCCAGGTAGCCTAAGCCGAGGTGATACCACGCGTCGGCGTTTCCGGGGGCGATTTGGGCCGCGCGCAGGTATGAGGCTACGGCCAGGCGCGGTTTGCCGCTGCCGGCATAGGCCTGACCAAGGCCGATCTGCACTTGGATATCGCTGGGCTTTGCCAGCGCCGCCCGCTTGAAATACGGAATCGCCTCGCTGAACCGCTTCAGCTTCACATACTCAAGGCCAAGAAATAGATTGGGTACGAACAAGTTTGGCTGAAGGCGAAGCGCCTGGCCAAAGGATTCGCTGGCGAGATCATCTTTCCCCGTCTGGTAGTACATCAAGCCGAGGTTGGCTCTGATCTCGGCGATTTCAGGATGGAGGCTCGCCGCTTGCCGGTAATACTCAGCGGCAGACTGAAAGTCGCTCCTGGCCTGGGCTTGTTGCGCCGAGGCCAGGAGAGATTCAAATGAAGCTGACTGTCCGGAGGCTGCGCCCAAGCCAGCACAGAACACCGCGCAGCAAATGACGATACGGATCCATACTGTCCGCACGCATCACCAATACAGCCTGAGAGCGGCCTGCATGAGCCTTGGCGACCATGTCGAGGTAATCGTCCCAAAAGTTCCTGCGCCGAAAGAGGTATTGGGCGCATAGAAGTTGGCGTGGTTGAAGGCGTTGAACATATCTAGTCGGAATTCGAGTCGAGTGAGTTCTGCAATCGGAAAGTTCTTTTGAATTCCGATGTCCCAGTTATTGTAATGGGGAGCGCGCAGGTCGGAGAAGTACCGCGGAGCGTCGCCCAGCGTAAATTGGGGGGCGGAAGCAAAAGCCGACGTATT
>Ga0335078_10001459_pt1 | contig 35676 bp, 23 predicted proteins | sample Lox_Sample_32_FD_206711 | JGI IMG/M metagenome (GOLD analysis project Ga0335078, IMG submission 206711) | Soil microbial communities from Loxahatchee National Wildlife Refuge, Florida, United States - Lox_Sample_3.2 | ecosystem: Environmental > Terrestrial > Soil > Wetlands | place: USA...
CACTCGTGCCGCTGAAAAACCTTCAGGAATCAAGTCATCGGCCTAATCTGCCCCTTTTTGCCCCCGCGCGATTTTGCTAAGTGCCTACCGATCAGTAGGATGATTGGTAGGGGCGGTGGGGATCGAAAACAACGCCGAACAGAATTTCAAGGAGTTAGCGGAAACAGTGAGGAACGCGGAGACATTGAAAAGGAACAATCAGGAACGCAAAGGAATCCTTATTGGCCCCTAAATGGCCCCTCGTTTTTCGTCGTCGACTTCATGCAAAAATTCTCGCGGCATGGATGGCAAGTCGACGAATGCCCGGAATGCGAATTCGGAAACGCCTTTGATACCGAGAGGTGGCGTGTCTACCCCCTCCCCATGCCGCCAGGCATGGCTCTGCTCCGACTTGAGCATATAGAGAGCGCTCAGGGTTCCGAGAGCACATCGGCGATGTCTAGAGGGTCCAGCCTGGACAGTTCGGCATCGTCATCCGGCTGAGTCGCCTTGATGACTTGGGATCCCCACGCAACGTGAACGTGTGGTATGCGCTTCCCGTTTTTCAGAATCAGCGTCACCAGACTAACACCGTAACTAGCTTCGGGGAATGCAGCAACCTTATCCGCCAAGTTCCCCGGTAGGTCGAATTTCACACCCGGAGCCGTCATCTTAGAAGTCCTCCGGGAAGAATACTTCAGGTACTCCCCCTCGACCACCATACTGTCCACCTGGAACTATGCCCCTCTGAATTGTTGTTCCTGGTGGCGGCTCAAAGACCCGGTAGTAAACTGGTGGTGCTCCGGGCAAGTCGCCATAGTCCTTCAGTGCCGCTGGGTCCTGGCCGATCTTTTGAAAGACGTCCTCCGGAAAAGCATACGTACCAGCCGTTGCCCCTCCAGGCGATTTGAAGCTAAACCTTAAACTCTGTGGCGTAGCTGCAACTCGCACGAATCGTTCGCCTGGCTTGACGACATCCGTGCGAGCGAACTTTGCACCAACAGAAAGGTCAGTTGTTGCAGCATCCTGAACTACATCTTTTGCGATAGTGGGACCGGCCTCGTCCAGTAGAGTCGAAAACTCTGTCGCGAGTGCTTGCGCCGGATTACCGCCGGACGCCACATACACCGCCCTAAAATCTTCGTCTGTCGCGAACAACCCCAAGGTCAGCGCGGCACTTGCAAACTGAAAGGCAGCAACAGCGGTTGGGTACGAGCCGATGGTCAAAGAAACGGAGATGTAAGCGCTCGTCAACGTAGAGCCAATGTCGAAATCGTGGCCGGAGGGATCAGAGCGGTTAACCGGATCATTTCCCGTATAAAGATACTTGTGAAGAGACGCCGGTTCTGATGAATTGCCGTCGACGCTATCCATGCTCCAAAATCTGCCGGTGCTGGTATTCAGATAGCGGGCACGGTCGTAGTACATGCCGAGGTCGGGGTCGAATTGTTCGCCGGCGAAGAGGTAGTTGTTGGGCGTCGTGCCGGTGGAGTGGATGAGGTTGCCGAACGCGTCGTAGTCGTAGGTAACTGTGGCTCGACCGGCAGAGATAGCCTTAGATTCGCTGGCGGCTGGCAACAAGAGCGCAGCTATCAGTAAGGCAACGAGAAGCTGGCGGAAAATGGAAATCATTCAGCTGTTCTAGTCAATTTGACGAGGATGATCCCCGCGATTTGCTCGCACTTCAGTTAACCATTCCTTCCATTCCTTTTCTGCGAGAGCCACTTCTTCCGGTAAGATCCCAGGATCGAGATTGCGCAGAATAGGGGCAAGCAAATCCAACATAAAGAAGGAGTATTCGCCGACGAGCTCCGCAACATTTCCCTCTTCACCAGGCCGAGCGAGGTCCCATGACGTACCGCAGACTCCAAACAAGCTATGCAATGAAAGTTGACGTGAAAGGGTTAGGTCGCCCATTCCCATGGAAATTTCAAACTCTAGTTGCACCTGAGAGTGCTCTCCTCTCGTATCAATAAGTGCCGCAAACTGCCAAGGTCCGCTGTGACTTTCGTACGACCGTTCATTTGGCTCTGAGACATCCACTTTTTCTTCAAATTGAGTCCCTAGTCTTGTTCGAATCGCGGTGTTGAGACGGCGTCGATTGAGAGGAAGTATCGGCGTGGAAGGCGGGATAAATCCCCTCTCCGTAACGTCCGAGACTGTTGGGTTACGGCAACGCCTCAAAACTTCCAGAATTTCCTCGCCTTCGAGCACCGGTTGACCGAGGCGCGTCGCAACCCGATGGTTTCGGCAGGCATGAGCTATGATGAAGAAACGTAGCCTCTCATCAACGTCTCCGAGAAAAAACTTATGGAGATTCCGAAGTCCACGATTGGGAAGGCGCCAGAATAGCGAACCGTCATCGATTGATTGCGGTTCAATCAGCTCCAGGGATTTTCGATAAAGGCTTAGCTCGAACTCTTCTCGGATTGGTTCGAGACGCTTGCTAAGCCTATTCATCAGGTCCTTTGATGCCATCCCCAGTCCTAAATCCCGGAAACAAGCGGGGCGGTTGCGGATACCTCCTCGATCTCTGCTTCACCCGCGGCAACCGCCACTCGTTCTTCCTCTTTTATCGCCTCTTCGCTGATGGTATCAGGTGTAATAGGAATCGGAACAATCGGTACCCCAAGCGGCGACTTACTCTCAACCGTGTATAGAATTGCGCCATTCGAAGGTGGTTCAACTATCGCCTCGTAGAGCCCTCCGAACAAGGGAATAGTTTGGGGATCGCTAAAGCTCGTCCCTGGCACCCAAATCTGGCCGCTCTCCTCCAGAATTAGGGCGATGTAGTCTGCGATCTGCGCATAAGCACCAGCTGCATCAATCTTCGGCTTAATTTCATAGATCATTGTGTCAGTCACGTCAGCGATATCCGGACGACGGTAGATATCATCACCTCGTGGGGCGGGAGGTAGCCGTAGGATGGTTTTGATCGATTTGTTGGTGAACCCAACATGGCCGTTCAACCTCGCCCAATCTTCGTAGTCCTTAAAAATCTTCTTCTGGATAGTGTTCCCAAAAATGTTAAAGATGCTGTTCCCTGATTTTCCGCTAGGATCCGCATAGTCGACTGGACTGGCATACGAATATAGATATTTGTGCTGGCTCCCGGGGTCGCTCACCGTTCCTTCAAAGACGTCCGAGGTCCAAAACCGGCCGGTGCTGCTGTTGAGGTATCGAGCGCGGTTGTAGTAGAGGCCGAGGTCGGGATCGAACTGTTCACCGGAGTAGAGGTAATTGTTAGGCGTGGTGCCAGTGGAGTGGATGAGATTGCCGAAGGCGTCGTAGTCGTAGGTGTCCGTTACCGTGCCGGTTTGTTCCGTCAGCGCACGCACAGAGCCGTGGCCGTCGTAGACGTAGTAGGCGTTATCGTAGTTGCTAACGTTGTTTACGAAGTGGTATCGGCGCTCGCTGATCTGCTCCAGCCCGTACACGTAGCTGTGCGTGATCTCAAACGTCGTGCCCTGATTTCCGTTGAAACTGAAGCTTTCCTGGATCACCTGGGCGTAGCCGGTCGGGTTCTGCGTGTCCACCAGGTATGTCGTCGTCAACTGCCCCACGGTCTTGCTCACGCGGTTGCCATCGCCGTCATAAACAATCGTCTTACCCGCCCCCGCCTGCACCACCCGATTCTCGAAATCGTATGTGTAGCCCAGGCCCGCCGACTGTGTCGTGTTGCCATTCGCGTCACAGCCGAGCCGATCGGTTGAATTTCGTCGCACACGCTGACCTTCAAAGTCCAGGTTGGTCAGAAAAGTGATACCAGCCCCCACTCACATGGCGTATGTAGGGCCAGTTTTCTTCCAGCTTCATTTCGGGTTTTATACAAGAATCGCCTTCGTCGTACCCCTTATACACATAACCTTCATGGAGCAGAGGAACATCCGTGTTAAGCAAAAACGCAGCAACAACTGCTCCGTTCTCGCAACGGATCCCCTTAATTGCTCGGACACCACGAGGCATATTCTTGGTTTCGATGATGGCTAGGCTCCTATTCGCAGCTGAGTCATACGAACTCGGGCCATTCCTAATTTCACTTACAACTTCCATATAGTCCTCCGAGTGCCGCTCGAAATCTTTGTCCGCTATCTTTCTCCCTGCAGCCGGTATAAACCAGACGACTAGGAGGAACGCGAAGCACAGGAACATTGGGGCAGCCCAAAAACGCGATGTTTTCCTCCACCGAACTAATCCCAGAACCGCCGTAGCAATGAGCGCGCCGCCCAAGAACACAGAAGCTCCCATCGCTAAAATGATACAAAGCCACTCTGGCTTGGCGTGCGCACCCAACGTCAGTAAAGTGTCGCAGCTACCTATTAGAATGATCAGTCGATACGCAATACGCATCGTGACTTCTTTCCGTCTATCCAAGCCTTGGCCTGCTGCCACTGCTTCTAGAGTCTTGCGCTTACCCGCTAGTTAGCACATCCACATCCTGAAGGATTCTTTGAAAAGTTCCATCCATCGCGTTCTCCGGCCCGAATATCAGGTCGACCGGTTTTGTCCCACGGATCATTCGTTGCTTTGGTATGCCTAGTGAGGTGGTAGTAGATACCAACGGCTTCGACAGACGCTTGGGCTGTAAATGCACCTGTGGTCCAGAAATAATAATGGTCATACGCTGCCCCCTGGAAACCCGCTACATAGTTTCCGAATTGGTCAGCATTCATTTTTTTCCCGCACCTCGTCCACGTGTCATCCTTCTGCTTTCCCCAGCCAAAGTCATAATCCCCTTCAGAGCTTCCGAGTCCTCCGCGATTATCGCTGTGGTGACGAATGTTCTGTAGCCCCTTAATTCGGCCTGCGGTAGCATCAGCGTAGGCCTGTTGTAGTAACGCGAGAGTCTCTTGTTCGCTGTGGTCCTTCAGCCCAAACGAGTCCCAAAGGTTAGTAGAGTCATTTCTAACGTAGGCATAAAAATTGATGCCGCCGGGGAACTCAATTGGATCCTCATTAATGAATCTGCCCGAAACTGCGTCGTAATATCTGGCCCGGTAGTAGTAAAGGCTCGTTTCCGCATCCCACTCCCTTCCCGTGTAGCGGAAATTGTTCACAATGCTGCCAGACGTGGCAACAATGTTGCCAAAGGAATCGTAAGTGTAGTTTACGGCAATCGCTCCCGCAGGGTTGCTGAGTGTCGTAACAGAGCCCAGTCCATCTGCTTGGTAGTAACTCGTTGTCCCGCTGCGCAATTCGGCCAACGGTTCATCAATGTTATCCGTTCCAGCATAGCGAGCGACAGACGTACCGGAGGCGCTTGTCTCTTCAACAAGATTGTCGCCGTCATACACGAAGACGGAAGTTCCGCTCGGCGAGGACTTATAAATGCGTCTTCCAAATGGGTCGTATTTGAAGGTCACCGTTCCGCCAGAACCTGGCAGAGTTGCACTCGTGAGCCTGTTGTCGTAGTCCCAACTGTAATTTGTCGTACCGGTGGAGTCGGTTTTGGAAGTGGTGTTGCCGTTCGCGTCTAATGCTGACCCTGCCGCAGTGTTTCCGCTCCAGCTCTGCCATCCCCTACGTGAGTTTCCACTTAGCCGCGCCGTTGCACTAAAACAGTGCAGCGTTTTTTCGCTCGAACCCCAGACGCGAGTTTTTAGGCTGACGGTTGAAGAGACAGCTAAAGGAAAAAACACACACGGATGGCTCGACGCGGAGAGCACTTCTTCTTTAGCTGCTGTCGGCATTACCTCGATTATAAGTGCTGAGTCGTTACCAGAGCAGGATTTTCCGAGAGCCATGTGCTCCGTGGGCAACGAAGGACGCTCCGCTGCGGCGCATCCGATAACTCGCTCGTTATCCGACGCGGCCTCGAACTGCACGAGCCTTCCCGCGCTCCACTCGACAGAAGCTGCCTTCTGTCGCCTTCGCTGTCCCACGGCGGTCTATTCGGATTTTTGTGTGAAAAGCGGCTTTCCGAAAAAGCCGTCAAGAGTCTTGTCAAGCTTTTTCCCAAGTCTTTTTTGGGTCTAAAAATATAGCATCCTACGTTATTTGCTGTTCGGCTCTTCAGCATCTTCCTCTGCTTCCACTTCGAGCACGGCCAGCAACGCGGCCTTCTCGCCATCTTCATCCGCACCAGTGCTCTCGCTCGTCGCAGAGGTTGCTTTGCGGTCCAGCGTGGCGCCGGGATGCGTGGCCGCGTGGATTTTTTGCAGCTTGCGGATGGCCACGTGCGTGTAAATTTCCGTGGTGCTGATCTCCGCGTGCCCGAGCATCTGCTGGATGTAGCGAAGGTTCGCGCCGCCTTCCAGCATCAGCGTCGCCATGGTGTGCCGGAACGTGTGGCAGGACCCGGATTTCCCAAGGTTCGCCTGGGCGATTAACTCCCGCGTCAGATTGCTCAGCGCGTCGGGATTGAACGGCTCTCCGTATTGTGTCAGGAACAGCGTGGCGTCATCCGGCTCGACGGCCAGCAGCGGGCGCGCCTCCCGCAGATATTTTCCCACCCACAGGAGCGCCCGCTCGCCGATGGGGATCATGCGGTCCTTCTTCCCCTTGCCCTCGCGGATCGTCAGCGTGCCCCGTTCGCGGTCCACATCGTAGAGTTTGAGACGGATGAGTTCGGTCCGCCTTACGCCGGTGGAGTAGAACGTTTCGAGGATCGCGCGGTCGCGCAGTCCCACCGGCGTCGTAATGTCCGGCACCACCATGACGTGCTCGACTTCGTCCGCCGAGAAGATGGTGCGCGGGATGCGCTTCTCCATCCTCGGCAGGTCCAGATCGGAAGCCGGGTTGTGCAGGATGTGATTGTTGCGCACCAGCCAGCGGAACCAGCGGCGCACCGGCACGAGCCGCGAGTGTTGCGTGCGGAACGTCAGCGGCTGCCCGTTCTTCTGCCGGTAGTAGTACAAGTAGCGCTGATAGCTCTCCAGGATCGGGCGGGTCACTTCCATCGGGTGCTGCATGCCGCGCTGCTCGGCCCAGCGCACGAAGTCGCCGATGGACCAGCGTGCATGATCGGCGGTGTCCTCCGCGTAGTTGTTGATCAGCAGCCATTCGAGATGCTCTTCCCGCAAGCGGCCCAGCGGCGTGCGCGGATCGGGCTGAGTCTTGTGTTTGATGACGCGGGCCATCACTTCACCCCCGCGCGTCCCGTCAAGCCGTGGCCGTTCGGTTTGCTTTCGGCTACGACTACGTTGCGCGGCTCTCCCTGCTTTTGCTCCCCCCTATATGCGTTTCCGCGAAGCCGCGAAGTTGAAGCCGAAAGCCTTTCCAGTGTTGGCGATGCGTCATTTTTTCCGGGGCCGCGAAGTGCCCGCACCCCACCCGCGAAGTCGTCGTTTACCCCCGCGAAGTTGGCCTCCAACCCCGCGAAGTTTGCGCTACGATGCGCTTCCTCCTCGGAAGCTGGAAGTTGGTAGACCACCAACTGACCCTGGTTGCCGCCGCGCCGCACCACCAGATACTCCATCTCTTCCAGCCGCTTCAGATGTTGCCGCAACTGCGTGTCGCCCCACTTGGTGTGCTCGCGCACCGTGCGCCGCGTGAATCGATACTCACCCGGCGCGATCTCCGAGCGCACACACTCGGCCTGCACCATCTCGGTAATCAGCGCCAGCAGCTTGCGGGTTTGCGGGCGCAGCTCGTCGAGCGAAGGCTTCAGTCCCACCTGGTCAGCGAGCGTCTGCGCCAGTTGCACGTCCGCCGCGCTGGCCTCGATGTATTCCAGCATCTCGCCGTCACAGGGAACCGTTTTGATTTCCCGCTGGTGCTGATGCAGCAGCGCGATGGCTTCGATCAGCGTCAGCAGCTTCGCGTGGTCGCGCCGCGCCCGCGTCATGTAATCGGGGAACTCCCCCACGTCGTGGTGGTTCACTACCACCAGCGGGCGCAACAGGCGCTGCGCGTTGCGGTGCAGGCGCACCAGCTTGCTCCGTTTGCGCCGCAAGAGATGACCCTCGATGGTGCGCGCTTCCCGCTGCCGCTGGTGGATCGCCCGCGTCTGTTCGCGGTCCTCGTTCACGGTCAGCGCGATCGCGCGGTTCATCAGTTCCTCGTCCACGTCCTGGGCGGTGGTGGTCAGGAACAGCATCACTGGGCCTTCCACTTCGTAATCGTGTGTCACCAGCTTCCCGCTCACCGGGTCTTTCCCGGTCGAGGCGATTTTCAGCACCCCTTCCGACTGCAACAACTTCAGCGGATACGCGGCGCGGTCGGCTCCCTGTTGTTCCGAGATGGCCAGGATTTTGTGTTGGAGATTTTTCTGTCCCATGTAGAACAGCGCTTGCCCGGTCATGGCCGTGTAGCTCTCCCGCTGCTCTTCCGGCATGAAGTCCAGCACCGCTTCCATCAGCGAGCTTTTGCCCGCCGAAGAGGCCGACTGCACCACGACGGCCAGCGGCTTTTCGAGCAGGCGCGACACCGCGGCCAGGTAGCCGATTTTTTTGTTGGTCTCCTCGCCCACCACGCCGCATTTCTCGAAGTCCTCCAGCACCCGCTCCAGCAGGCGCGGATCACGCAACAGTTCCAACGCGGCCGCTTTTTCCTCGGCGGTCATCTCGAGTTTTTCTTCCGGCGGATTCAGCGCCTTTTCCAGCCACTCGTGTTGCAAGTCTTCGAGTTTCAGGATCAGCGTGGCCAGATCGCGCTCGATGCCCTCTTCCTTGTGGCCCAGTTCTTTTGCGGCTTGCTTGGCGAAGAGTGTGCGCGGACGTGCGCCGTAGAGATCGAAGCGGTCCACGTGCAGGCGGGTGTCCCCGCGCGCGTTGGTGCTGGTTACCATCACGTTCACGTGCAGCACGCCCGGAGCCGTGTTCTTCCCGAGGTCCAGGATGCGATAGCGCCGCTCGCCCATGGTCACGTACACCGTCTCGCCATTCACTTCGACCGACACGCCCCGCACCGGCACCACGGTTCCAGTTGGCAACGACGCGATGGGCTGCTCGGCAGCTAAAGAAAGACCGGTTTCCTCCTCCGTGGTGTTGGCCTCGATGCGCTCGGGGATTTTTTCTTCCGCTGGCACCTGCGGAGTTTCCTGCTCTACCGGGACCACAGGAGGAAGAGCGGCTGCGACAGGTTCGGCGATTTTTTCTTTAGCCGCTGGTTTCTCTTCGATGATTTGCGGCTCGCTCGCCGCCACTGTGGGCCGCTGGCCCTTCCCCAGCCACGCCGCTTTGCCCAGCAAGATGCCGAGGCTTTTCGTCGCTGGTGTCACCTTCAACGCGAACTCGTTCGCGTCCATGCCTTTCGGGAACTGCACCCGGTAGCATTCGATCCCCATCGCCAGGAGTTCTTCCGCCAGCTTCGCCGCCGCCCGCTCGCCGGCGTCGTCCCGGTCGTAGGCGATATAGACTCTCTTGGTGCCATGCTTTTTGAGCGCGGCCCGATGATCGTCGGTAAAACCGTTCACACCGTAGCTCGCCGTCACGTGGCGATAGCCCGCGCACCAGAACGTCAGCGCGTCGATCAGCGCTTCACACAGGATGATTTCCTTCGACGCGACAAGCGCCTGTTCGTTCCACACCCCGCGCATCGGCCCTGGCAGGTACGAGTGCAGCGGCGTGTTTTCCCGGAACGCTCGTCCGATCTTCCGCCCATACATCTCCACCACTTCGCCTGCGAGATTGAACACCGGGATCACCAGCGAACCGTGGAAGTGCTCGTGTCCGCTCTCACGCAAGATGCCCAGGTTCGCTAGTTGGCCGCGCTGCTCGTTGCCTTGTTTGCGGTTTTTATCTGGCACGCGGTAGGTCAGCGTGCGGTTGGCGAAGCCCAACCGGAACTGCTCGATCATCTCTGACGACGTGAGGCCGCGATTGACGAGATACTGCTGCGCTTCCGGCGTCTGCTTCAGCGTCTCGTGATAGTGGTGCACCACCAGTTCCAACAGTTTTTTGTCGTTGAGACTCTGCTCGGCCAGCGGCGGCAGTTTCACCGTGGAAGATTCCTTCGGCGGCGGGCCGGACCGTTTCGCAGCTAAAGGAAGAAAGTCCCGCTTCAACAGTTCCACGGCGTGTGTGAAGCTGACGCCCTCGGCGCGCATCACCCACTCGATCACGTCGCCGCCTTCGTCGCACGCCCCCTTGCAGTGCCACACGTTCTTCACCGGATCGATGTTGAGGCTCGGGTTGGTGTCCTTGTGGAAGGGGCACAGGCCGATGAGTTCCTTGCCGTACCGTTTCAGCTTTACTCCCCGCGCTTCCGCCAGCCGCTGAATCGAGATTTCCCGCTTGAGCCGGGCCTTCTCTTCATCGGGGATGTACGGCATCGATGCTCCTTTCTGTGGGCCGTTTCCGGTGTTTTTCTGAAAAGCTGTCAAGGCTCATTTATGATATATTCTACGTATCATATGCAATGCCATACGGTCAACGCGTTTGAAGGGCCTTCTTATGCTGACGACATGAAACGCCAGCACAAGAACGGTCACAACGGACACACGGAAGTCGGTTTTCCTGAGCGCCTGGTTGCCATTCGCAAGGAACGTAACCTCACGCAGCAGGCCCTCGCGGGTTTGGCGCGCTGTGGCATCTCGCAGTTGAAACGCTACGAGTTGGGAACTTCGCAGCCCACTCTCGATGCCATCAAGAGATTGGCTCAGGCCCTTCGCGTCACTTCGGATTTGCTGTTGTTCGGCAAGGATGAACGCGGCCCGGACGACGATCTGCGCTTGCAGTTCGAGGCCGTCTCACGCTTTGACCCGGACTCCAAGAAGGTTGTGAAGCAGATTCTCGATAGCATGATCTTGCAGCAGGAAGCACGCCGCTGGTCCTCTTCGAGATCGTAAGCGGGAAAGGAAAACGAAATTGGAACGGAACCTCAAGCAAGAACGCCAGCAGGCCCACGCGCTGCTCGACATGCTGCCCGATGAAAAGCTGAACGCGGTACGCACTCTGCTCGAAGTGATGGTCGAACCGCTGTCCCGCTCGTTAGCTCTGGCCGAAATGGAAGAGGAAGAACTCACGCCGGAAACAGCTGCGGCGCTGGAACGCGCCCGTGCTTCGCTCGCCCGTGGTGAAGGCATTCCCCACGAGGAAATTCTGCGCGAGTTCGGCGTGAAAAAGTGAGCGAACCCTCCGAACAGCCCACCCCTGAACGTATCGCCGTTCATTGGTCCCCGGAGGCCCGTGCCGATCTCCGCGCCATCGACCGCGAACCGGCCATGCAGATTCTTTACTGCCTGGATCGTTACCTCGCCAGCCGCTCTGGTGACGTAAAAAAACTAAAGCCCCCGCTGGCCGGTTTCCGTCTCCGCTGTGGCGACTACCGCGTGTTCTTCGATCTGAAAGACGACAACGCCATCGAAGTCACCGCCGTCCGCCATCGCAAGGAAGCCTACCGCTGACGCCCGTCAGGATTCTTGCCGAAGTGTTTCTCGAACAGCTTGCGGGATCGCTTCGCGCCTTCCGCACTCACCACCACTGATTTTGCCTTGTTCTTCGGGTCCGAGATGTACCCCTTCGCGTGCAGCCGGTCCAGCGCGTCCCAGTCATGGCCTTTCCACGCTCGCAACCCGGTTCGATCCTCGAACATGGTGAGACTGAGCAGCGCCAGCACCATCTCGTCCACTTTGTCCTTGTCGTATTCCATCGCGGCCCTCACCGGACTTTCGCTTACCCCGATGGTAGCGCGCCCCGATGTTTTTGGGGCAGAGAGGCGTCAGCCTCTCATGGCGGGAACACTCCCGAAGCGAGAGCAGCGGTCAAGGGCGACCATCGGGAGCCGCGCCAGCGGGCCTGCCCCTTGACGGCGGCCCGAGCGCAGGGAAGCGCTTCGGATTGCGCTTGACACCCTCAGAGCTATCTGGTAAAGGTCTTATCCAGAATGAACGGACTTTCCACACGCGATGCCGCTAAGAAGCTCGGACTCAGTTTCACTTCCCTGAACCGCTACATCGCCGCGAAGAAAATCCCTCTTCCGCCGCTGGTTCGGGTGGGCGGTGTGCGAGTCCGCCTTTGGAGTGACAAGGACATCGCGAAAGTCCGCGCGCTTCTGCCGAAGATCAAAAACGGCAGGAAGCTCCGCTACAAGAAGTCGAGGAGGAAATAGAGTATCGAACGGGACGCCGCGCAGTGTCACCTGCACGACGCCCCTAACCACCATCACCTGTTTAGGAGGCAACGATGGCTGTTAATGAAGTTATCCGGTCCCCCTTTCCCACGCAACCGTCCGCTCGTTCCGCGAAGCTCCGCATCTACGAAAGCCTTTTCCTGTTTAACCAGGGTGTCGATCACCTCGTCGCCCTCGTGCGCAACATGGAGAAGTTCTCGTTTGCCGACCAGGAGGAGTTGCAGTCCTTCGAAGCGGAGATCGAAGAAGTGCGCTGTGATATGAACGCCGATTTCGCCGAGCACTTGGTGGATAGCGAACGCTTCGACGAGGCTCGTTTCTCGAAGCAGCGCCACGACTACGAGAAGCAGTGGCGCGACCCGGACGACGTGTATCTCAACGTCGAACGCCGCGAGGAAGAACGCAAGAAGCAGGGATTGCCGCCGCGCGTCGGCATCGTCCCGCATTCCGCCGTCGCCGCAGAAGAACAACGCTGGGAAGCCGAGCAAGAGCACAAGAAAAAGCGCGCCGGGAAGCCCGCTCCGAAGGCCAAGAACTCCGCGCGGGAGAAGCGCCATGAGTAAAAAACGCGGATCGAAAAAACCGAAGGTCGTGTGGGTCGGAAGTACGCCCGTGACGCGCATCACTCCCGAGGAGCTAAAGAAGCTCCACAAGCTAATGAAAAAACGCCTCGCGATGCGGCGTAAGAAGTATCCCGAAGTGCGCGGCCAGGTCGTGGATTACATCACGCATAGGATCGACGACGGAACGCTCTACTTTACCGTCTGGTTCAAGGACAAGACCGCCTTCTCGCTTCGCTACGCTTGCGACATGTTTGTCGTCGGGGCCGACTATAGCGATTGGAAGACCGGAGACGAGAAGATCATCCGCCGGTACATGAAGCCCATTCCGAGGTAGCGACCATGGGCGTCCGCAGCCGTTTTTCCTTTAGCTGCCGGGTTTGGCTTTCAGCCGCTCGGCGGCCTTCTGCACCTTGCTGGCGTCGGCACGGTCGATGAACGACTGCAACTCTTCCGCCGTCAGCTTCTCCCCCTCCGCCAGCCGGTAAAACGCATTCAGCAGGATCGTACGCAGCGCCAGCACTTCCGCCAGCACGGTCTCCTCGGCGGGCCGCGCCTGCTTGCCGTCCAACTCGCGCAGCAACACTTCCCGCACCCACTCGCTCATCGCGCGGCCTCCGGCCAGCGCTTCGAGCCGCGCGTATTCTTCCTCGCTCACCTTCGTGCCGATGGATTTCCTGCGAAAGACCGGCTTCACCATGCGCGCCTCCTGCCCTGAGACCAGAACGCGCAGCGTAGCAGGAAGCCTTCAAAATCAACAAGTTCGCCTATAGGAACTTCCGGCGCTCCCGAGCGCCGCGATTTGTGCATCTGGTTTCTTTTCTGTGGTTACCCTACAGCAACCGCAGGTTGCTCTGCAGCACCCATCCTGGGGTGACGTGTCACCCCCCTCCCCATGCCGCCAGGCATGGCTCTTCACGCGCTCTGCGGCGCTCCACCGTAACAGGGATCCAACAGGATCTTAGGTGCTCGACGGGTTCATCTTCCGAGAGCACTGGAGGCTAAAAAGGCTGCGCATCCGGCTAGCAGGAGGAAGAACGCCGACTTAGTTTTCTTCCAGTTCAGGGCGACGTAGACGAGTTGAAGCACTGGAAAAAGAAGACAGCCTATTCCCCAGAGAACGCCCTCCTGCCACGCCAAGACGACGATCCAGAGGCTCCCAAAGAAACACAGCGCGTAACCCGCCCACAGGAAGGCTATAGCCACAACGACACTCCCTCGCTGGCTGACATATGCCCCCCGACAGACGGCTCTAGGCGTGTTCCTGAGACGGAGACTGGTTACTCTTCACCACAGAACGACCCATTCGACGGCCAACCAGAACCGCCGCGCCAACCCCCACTGCGAAGTACACCGAAACGAGGGCTATCGTGGTGGCCCAGCGTGACGTAGTTGAGTGTCCGGCGTTTACCCCGACAACCAGCCACACCGCCCACGGCGCGAGGCTCAACGCCGCGGCAAGCACCGCTTTCCTCCTAGCGGCAAAGCCAACTCCAGCTCCCACTATCATCGGGATGCAGAAGAACTGAGGGTAGACATGCCATATCGTCTTAGCCCCTGAGCTGAACCAAAAGAATTCAGCGAGAAGCGTCAGGCCAAAACTCGCGATTATGCCCAGAGCAATTACGAGGAACAGTTTCATGGAGCCTCCTGGTGTCCCATCAAGCCGCTAAAAAAACTACTCCCGCTTTATGGGAGGGGCCGGAGCCGATGGATTCTTGGAAAAGTAGTTCATCAAGTCGGTCAGCCACGATGGCGGAGGGAACGGGTTCGTGACAGCCAGTTTGATGCACTTTTCCAAAGCGTTCTTGCAGTTCTGGTCGGCTGCAAGACACAGTTGTACCCTTTGCATCCCCAGATCACCTGCGTTGGGGTTCCCCTGATTTTGCTGAGCCTCAGCCGTGTTGGTAATTGCATCGTTGGACATGGAATTGAGAGCACTAACTTGCTCTCCAACTTGGCAGAGGGCGGCACTTACGACGCAATCGGCCTTCTTGAGTTTCTTACGCGCTTTCTCATAGAGATTGTAAAGATCGAATGGGCTAAGCCCCGCTGGATCAACGAAGTTGACCGGACTGTTCAAGCTGTAGGCGTAGAAATTATCTCCGACCGAAAATCCCAACGGGTCTTCAGACAGGAATCGACCGGTCTTCGGATCGAAGTACCGAGCGCGCATATAATAAAGCGTCGTCTCGGTGTCGAACTCGCGGCTCGTGTACTGGAACGGATTCGTCAGCGAGCCGCTGGAGTTTGTGGTGTTCCCGAACGAGTCGAACGTGTAGGTTTGCGTCAGCGCCCCGGCAGCGTTGCTCAGGGAAGTGACCGAACCTAGACCGTCCCTTTCGTAGTAGCTCGTCGCACCACTGCGCAGCATGGCGAGTAGTTCGTCGAAACTGGTCCCTTGTGAATAACGAGCCACGACGGAACCGCTGGCATTCGTTTCTTCAACAAGATTTATCCCATCGTAGGTGTAGATGCTCGTGCCTGTGCTGGACGATTTGTAAATCCTGCGCCCGAATGGATCATAAGCGTACGACACACTTCCGCCTGAACCAGGCAACGTAACGCTAGTGAGCCGGTTTTCAAAGTCCCAGGAGTAATTTGTCGTACCGGTGGAGTCGGTTTTGGACGTGGTGTTGCCGTTCGCGTCTAATGCTGACCCTGCCGCAGTGTTTCCGCTCCAGCTCTGCCATCCCCTACGTGAGTTTCCACTTAGCCGCGCCGTTGCACTAAAACAGTGCAGCGTTTTTTCGCTCGAACCCCAGACGCGAGTTTTTAGGCTGACGGTTGAAGAGACAGCTAAAGGAAAAAACACACACGGATGGCTCGACGCGGAGAGCACTTCTTCTTTAGCTGCTGTCGGCATTACCTCGATTATAAGTGCTGAGTCGTTACCAGAGCAGGATTTTCCGAGAGCCATGTGCTCCGTGGGCAACGAAGGACGCTCCGCTGCGGCGCATCCGATAACTCGCTCGTTATCCGACGCGGCCTCGAACTGCACGAGCCTTCCCGCGCTCCACTCGACAGAAGCTGCCTTCTGTCGCCTTCGCTGTCCCACGGCGGTCTATTCGGATTTTTGTGTGAAAAGCGGCTTTCCGAAAAAGCCGTCAAGAGTCTTGTCAAGCTTTTTCCCAAGTCTTTTTTGGGTCTAAAAATATAGCATCCTACGTTATTTGCTGTTCGGCTCTTCAGCATCTTCCTCTGCTTCCACTTCGAGCACGGCCAGCAACGCGGCCTTCTCGCCATCTTCATCCGCACCAGTGCTCTCGCTCGTCGCAGAGGTTGCTTTGCGGTCCAGCGTGGCGCCGGGATGCGTGGCCGCGTGGATTTTTTGCAGCTTGCGGATGGCCACGTGCGTGTAAATTTCCGTGGTGCTGATCTCCGCGTGCCCGAGCATCTGCTGGATGTAGCGAAGGTTCGCGCCGCCTTCCAGCATCAGCGTCGCCATGGTGTGCCGGAACGTGTGGCAGGACCCGGATTTCCCAAGGTTCGCCTGGGCGATTAACTCCCGCGTCAGATTGCTCAGCGCGTCGGGATTGAACGGCTCTCCGTATTGTGTCAGGAACAGCGTGGCGTCATCCGGCTCGACGGCCAGCAGCGGGCGCGCCTCCCGCAGATATTTTCCCACCCACAGGAGCGCCCGCTCGCCGATGGGGATCATGCGGTCCTTCTTCCCCTTGCCCTCGCGGATCGTCAGCGTGCCCCGTTCGCGGTCCACATCGTAGAGTTTGAGACGGATGAGTTCGGTCCGCCTTACGCCGGTGGAGTAGAACGTTTCGAGGATCGCGCGGTCGCGCAGTCCCACCGGCGTCGTAATGTCCGGCACCACCATGACGTGCTCGACTTCGTCCGCCGAGAAGATGGTGCGCGGGATGCGCTTCTCCATCCTCGGCAGGTCCAGATCGGAAGCCGGGTTGTGCAGGATGTGATTGTTGCGCACCAGCCAGCGGAACCAGCGGCGCACCGGCACGAGCCGCGAGTGTTGCGTGCGGAACGTCAGCGGCTGCCCGTTCTTCTGCCGGTAGTAGTACAAGTAGCGCTGATAGCTCTCCAGGATCGGGCGGGTCACTTCCATCGGGTGCTGCATGCCGCGCTGCTCGGCCCAGCGCACGAAGTCGCCGATGGACCAGCGTGCATGATCGGCGGTGTCCTCCGCGTAGTTGTTGATCAGCAGCCATTCGAGATGCTCTTCCCGCAAGCGGCCCAGCGGCGTGCGCGGATCGGGCTGAGTCTTGTGTTTGATGACGCGGGCCATCACTTCACCCCCGCGCGTCCCGTCAAGCCGTGGCCGTTCGGTTTGCTTTCGGCTACGACTACGTTGCGCGGCTCTCCCTGCTTTTGCTCCCCCCTATATGCGTTTCCGCGAAGCCGCGAAGTTGAAGCCGAAAGCCTTTCCAGTGTTGGCGATGCGTCATTTTTTCCGGGGCCGCGAAGTGCCCGCACCCCACCCGCGAAGTCGTCGTTTACCCCCGCGAAGTTGGCCTCCAACCCCGCGAAGTTTGCGCTACGATGCGCTTCCTCCTCGGAAGCTGGAAGTTGGTAGACCACCAACTGACCCTGGTTGCCGCCGCGCCGCACCACCAGATACTCCATCTCTTCCAGCCGCTTCAGATGTTGCCGCAACTGCGTGTCGCCCCACTTGGTGTGCTCGCGCACCGTGCGCCGCGTGAATCGATACTCACCCGGCGCGATCTCCGAGCGCACACACTCGGCCTGCACCATCTCGGTAATCAGCGCCAGCAGCTTGCGGGTTTGCGGGCGCAGCTCGTCGAGCGAAGGCTTCAGTCCCACCTGGTCAGCGAGCGTCTGCGCCAGTTGCACGTCCGCCGCGCTGGCCTCGATGTATTCCAGCATCTCGCCGTCACAGGGAACCGTTTTGATTTCCCGCTGGTGCTGATGCAGCAGCGCGATGGCTTCGATCAGCGTCAGCAGCTTCGCGTGGTCGCGCCGCGCCCGCGTCATGTAATCGGGGAACTCCCCCACGTCGTGGTGGTTCACTACCACCAGCGGGCGCAACAGGCGCTGCGCGTTGCGGTGCAGGCGCACCAGCTTGCTCCGTTTGCGCCGCAAGAGATGACCCTCGATGGTGCGCGCTTCCCGCTGCCGCTGGTGGATCGCCCGCGTCTGTTCGCGGTCCTCGTTCACGGTCAGCGCGATCGCGCGGTTCATCAGTTCCTCGTCCACGTCCTGGGCGGTGGTGGTCAGGAACAGCATCACTGGGCCTTCCACTTCGTAATCGTGTGTCACCAGCTTCCCGCTCACCGGGTCTTTCCCGGTCGAGGCGATTTTCAGCACCCCTTCCGACTGCAACAACTTCAGCGGATACGCGGCGCGGTCGGCTCCCTGTTGTTCCGAGATGGCCAGGATTTTGTGTTGGAGATTTTTCTGTCCCATGTAGAACAGCGCTTGCCCGGTCATGGCCGTGTAGCTCTCCCGCTGCTCTTCCGGCATGAAGTCCAGCACCGCTTCCATCAGCGAGCTTTTGCCCGCCGAAGAGGCCGACTGCACCACGACGGCCAGCGGCTTTTCGAGCAGGCGCGACACCGCGGCCAGGTAGCCGATTTTTTTGTTGGTCTCCTCGCCCACCACGCCGCATTTCTCGAAGTCCTCCAGCACCCGCTCCAGCAGGCGCGGATCACGCAACAGTTCCAACGCGGCCGCTTTTTCCTCGGCGGTCATCTCGAGTTTTTCTTCCGGCGGATTCAGCGCCTTTTCCAGCCACTCGTGTTGCAAGTCTTCGAGTTTCAGGATCAGCGTGGCCAGATCGCGCTCGATGCCCTCTTCCTTGTGGCCCAGTTCTTTTGCGGCTTGCTTGGCGAAGAGTGTGCGCGGACGTGCGCCGTAGAGATCGAAGCGGTCCACGTGCAGGCGGGTGTCCCCGCGCGCGTTGGTGCTGGTTACCATCACGTTCACGTGCAGCACGCCCGGAGCCGTGTTCTTCCCGAGGTCCAGGATGCGATAGCGCCGCTCGCCCATGGTCACGTACACCGTCTCGCCATTCACTTCGACCGACACGCCCCGCACCGGCACCACGGTTCCAGTTGGCAACGACGCGATGGGCTGCTCGGCAGCTAAAGAAAGACCGGTTTCCTCCTCCGTGGTGTTGGCCTCGATGCGCTCGGGGATTTTTTCTTCCGCTGGCACCTGCGGAGTTTCCTGCTCTACCGGGACCACAGGAGGAAGAGCGGCTGCGACAGGTTCGGCGATTTTTTCTTTAGCCGCTGGTTTCTCTTCGATGATTTGCGGCTCGCTCGCCGCCACTGTGGGCCGCTGGCCCTTCCCCAGCCACGCCGCTTTGCCCAGCAAGATGCCGAGGCTTTTCGTCGCTGGTGTCACCTTCAACGCGAACTCGTTCGCGTCCATGCCTTTCGGGAACTGCACCCGGTAGCATTCGATCCCCATCGCCAGGAGTTCTTCCGCCAGCTTCGCCGCCGCCCGCTCGCCGGCGTCGTCCCGGTCGTAGGCGATATAGACTCTCTTGGTGCCATGCTTTTTGAGCGCGGCCCGATGATCGTCGGTAAAACCGTTCACACCGTAGCTCGCCGTCACGTGGCGATAGCCCGCGCACCAGAACGTCAGCGCGTCGATCAGCGCTTCACACAGGATGATTTCCTTCGACGCGACAAGCGCCTGTTCGTTCCACACCCCGCGCATCGGCCCTGGCAGGTACGAGTGCAGCGGCGTGTTTTCCCGGAACGCTCGTCCGATCTTCCGCCCATACATCTCCACCACTTCGCCTGCGAGATTGAACACCGGGATCACCAGCGAACCGTGGAAGTGCTCGTGTCCGCTCTCACGCAAGATGCCCAGGTTCGCTAGTTGGCCGCGCTGCTCGTTGCCTTGTTTGCGGTTTTTATCTGGCACGCGGTAGGTCAGCGTGCGGTTGGCGAAGCCCAACCGGAACTGCTCGATCATCTCTGACGACGTGAGGCCGCGATTGACGAGATACTGCTGCGCTTCCGGCGTCTGCTTCAGCGTCTCGTGATAGTGGTGCACCACCAGTTCCAACAGTTTTTTGTCGTTGAGACTCTGCTCGGCCAGCGGCGGCAGTTTCACCGTGGAAGATTCCTTCGGCGGCGGGCCGGACCGTTTCGCAGCTAAAGGAAGAAAGTCCCGCTTCAACAGTTCCACGGCGTGTGTGAAGCTGACGCCCTCGGCGCGCATCACCCACTCGATCACGTCGCCGCCTTCGTCGCACGCCCCCTTGCAGTGCCACACGTTCTTCACCGGATCGATGTTGAGGCTCGGGTTGGTGTCCTTGTGGAAGGGGCACAGGCCGATGAGTTCCTTGCCGTACCGTTTCAGCTTTACTCCCCGCGCTTCCGCCAGCCGCTGAATCGAGATTTCCCGCTTGAGCCGGGCCTTCTCTTCATCGGGGATGTACGGCATCGATGCTCCTTTCTGTGGGCCGTTTCCGGTGTTTTTCTGAAAAGCTGTCAAGGCTCATTTATGATATATTCTACGTATCATATGCAATGCCATACGGTCAACGCGTTTGAAGGGCCTTCTTATGCTGACGACATGAAACGCCAGCACAAGAACGGTCACAACGGACACACGGAAGTCGGTTTTCCTGAGCGCCTGGTTGCCATTCGCAAGGAACGTAACCTCACGCAGCAGGCCCTCGCGGGTTTGGCGCGCTGTGGCATCTCGCAGTTGAAACGCTACGAGTTGGGAACTTCGCAGCCCACTCTCGATGCCATCAAGAGATTGGCTCAGGCCCTTCGCGTCACTTCGGATTTGCTGTTGTTCGGCAAGGATGAACGCGGCCCGGACGACGATCTGCGCTTGCAGTTCGAGGCCGTCTCACGCTTTGACCCGGACTCCAAGAAGGTTGTGAAGCAGATTCTCGATAGCATGATCTTGCAGCAGGAAGCACGCCGCTGGTCCTCTTCGAGATCGTAAGCGGGAAAGGAAAACGAAATTGGAACGGAACCTCAAGCAAGAACGCCAGCAGGCCCACGCGCTGCTCGACATGCTGCCCGATGAAAAGCTGAACGCGGTACGCACTCTGCTCGAAGTGATGGTCGAACCGCTGTCCCGCTCGTTAGCTCTGGCCGAAATGGAAGAGGAAGAACTCACGCCGGAAACAGCTGCGGCGCTGGAACGCGCCCGTGCTTCGCTCGCCCGTGGTGAAGGCATTCCCCACGAGGAAATTCTGCGCGAGTTCGGCGTGAAAAAGTGAGCGAACCCTCCGAACAGCCCACCCCTGAACGTATCGCCGTTCATTGGTCCCCGGAGGCCCGTGCCGATCTCCGCGCCATCGACCGCGAACCGGCCATGCAGATTCTTTACTGCCTGGATCGTTACCTCGCCAGCCGCTCTGGTGACGTAAAAAAACTAAAGCCCCCGCTGGCCGGTTTCCGTCTCCGCTGTGGCGACTACCGCGTGTTCTTCGATCTGAAAGACGACAACGCCATCGAAGTCACCGCCGTCCGCCATCGCAAGGAAGCCTACCGCTGACGCCCGTCAGGATTCTTGCCGAAGTGTTTCTCGAACAGCTTGCGGGATCGCTTCGCGCCTTCCGCACTCACCACCACTGATTTTGCCTTGTTCTTCGGGTCCGAGATGTACCCCTTCGCGTGCAGCCGGTCCAGCGCGTCCCAGTCATGGCCTTTCCACGCTCGCAACCCGGTTCGATCCTCGAACATGGTGAGACTGAGCAGCGCCAGCACCATCTCGTCCACTTTGTCCTTGTCGTATTCCATCGCGGCCCTCACCGGACTTTCGCTTACCCCGATGGTAGCGCGCCCCGATGTTTTTGGGGCAGAGAGGCGTCAGCCTCTCATGGCGGGAACACTCCCGAAGCGAGAGCAGCGGTCAAGGGCGACCATCGGGAGCCGCGCCAGCGGGCCTGCCCCTTGACGGCGGCCCGAGCGCAGGGAAGCGCTTCGGATTGCGCTTGACACCCTCAGAGCTATCTGGTAAAGGTCTTATCCAGAATGAACGGACTTTCCACACGCGATGCCGCTAAGAAGCTCGGACTCAGTTTCACTTCCCTGAACCGCTACATCGCCGCGAAGAAAATCCCTCTTCCGCCGCTGGTTCGGGTGGGCGGTGTGCGAGTCCGCCTTTGGAGTGACAAGGACATCGCGAAAGTCCGCGCGCTTCTGCCGAAGATCAAAAACGGCAGGAAGCTCCGCTACAAGAAGTCGAGGAGGAAATAGAGTATCGAACGGGACGCCGCGCAGTGTCACCTGCACGACGCCCCTAACCACCATCACCTGTTTAGGAGGCAACGATGGCTGTTAATGAAGTTATCCGGTCCCCCTTTCCCACGCAACCGTCCGCTCGTTCCGCGAAGCTCCGCATCTACGAAAGCCTTTTCCTGTTTAACCAGGGTGTCGATCACCTCGTCGCCCTCGTGCGCAACATGGAGAAGTTCTCGTTTGCCGACCAGGAGGAGTTGCAGTCCTTCGAAGCGGAGATCGAAGAAGTGCGCTGTGATATGAACGCCGATTTCGCCGAGCACTTGGTGGATAGCGAACGCTTCGACGAGGCTCGTTTCTCGAAGCAGCGCCACGACTACGAGAAGCAGTGGCGCGACCCGGACGACGTGTATCTCAACGTCGAACGCCGCGAGGAAGAACGCAAGAAGCAGGGATTGCCGCCGCGCGTCGGCATCGTCCCGCATTCCGCCGTCGCCGCAGAAGAACAACGCTGGGAAGCCGAGCAAGAGCACAAGAAAAAGCGCGCCGGGAAGCCCGCTCCGAAGGCCAAGAACTCCGCGCGGGAGAAGCGCCATGAGTAAAAAACGCGGATCGAAAAAACCGAAGGTCGTGTGGGTCGGAAGTACGCCCGTGACGCGCATCACTCCCGAGGAGCTAAAGAAGCTCCACAAGCTAATGAAAAAACGCCTCGCGATGCGGCGTAAGAAGTATCCCGAAGTGCGCGGCCAGGTCGTGGATTACATCACGCATAGGATCGACGACGGAACGCTCTACTTTACCGTCTGGTTCAAGGACAAGACCGCCTTCTCGCTTCGCTACGCTTGCGACATGTTTGTCGTCGGGGCCGACTATAGCGATTGGAAGACCGGAGACGAGAAGATCATCCGCCGGTACATGAAGCCCATTCCGAGGTAGCGACCATGGGCGTCCGCAGCCGTTTTTCCTTTAGCTGCCGGGTTTGGCTTTCAGCCGCTCGGCGGCCTTCTGCACCTTGCTGGCGTCGGCACGGTCGATGAACGACTGCAACTCTTCCGCCGTCAGCTTCTCCCCCTCCGCCAGCCGGTAAAACGCATTCAGCAGGATCGTACGCAGCGCCAGCACTTCCGCCAGCACGGTCTCCTCGGCGGGCCGCGCCTGCTTGCCGTCCAACTCGCGCAGCAACACTTCCCGCACCCACTCGCTCATCGCGCGGCCTCCGGCCAGCGCTTCGAGCCGCGCGTATTCTTCCTCGCTCACCTTCGTGCCGATGGATTTCCTGCGAAAGACCGGCTTCACCATGCGCGCCTCCTGCCCTGAGACCAGAACGCGCAGCGTAGCAGGAAGCCTTCAAAATCAACAAGTTCGCCTATAGGAACTTCCGGCGCTCCCGAGCGCCGCGATTTGTGCATCTGGTTTCTTTTCTGTGGTTACCCTACAGCAACCGCAGGTTGCTCTGCAGCACCCATCCTGGGGTGACGTGTCACCCCCCTCCCCATGCCGCCAGGCATGGCTCTTCACGCGCTCTGCGGCGCTCCACCGTAACAGGGATCCAACAGGATCTTAGGTGCTCGACGGGTTCATCTTCCGAGAGCACTGGAGGCTAAAAAGGCTGCGCATCCGGCTAGCAGGAGGAAGAACGCCGACTTAGTTTTCTTCCAGTTCAGGGCGACGTAGACGAGTTGAAGCACTGGAAAAAGAAGACAGCCTATTCCCCAGAGAACGCCCTCCTGCCACGCCAAGACGACGATCCAGAGGCTCCCAAAGAAACACAGCGCGTAACCCGCCCACAGGAAGGCTATAGCCACAACGACACTCCCTCGCTGGCTGACATATGCCCCCCGACAGACGGCTCTAGGCGTGTTCCTGAGACGGAGACTGGTTACTCTTCACCACAGAACGACCCATTCGACGGCCAACCAGAACCGCCGCGCCAACCCCCACTGCGAAGTACACCGAAACGAGGGCTATCGTGGTGGCCCAGCGTGACGTAGTTGAGTGTCCGGCGTTTACCCCGACAACCAGCCACACCGCCCACGGCGCGAGGCTCAACGCCGCGGCAAGCACCGCTTTCCTCCTAGCGGCAAAGCCAACTCCAGCTCCCACTATCATCGGGATGCAGAAGAACTGAGGGTAGACATGCCATATCGTCTTAGCCCCTGAGCTGAACCAAAAGAATTCAGCGAGAAGCGTCAGGCCAAAACTCGCGATTATGCCCAGAGCAATTACGAGGAACAGTTTCATGGAGCCTCCTGGTGTCCCATCAAGCCGCTAAAAAAACTACTCCCGCTTTATGGGAGGGGCCGGAGCCGATGGATTCTTGGAAAAGTAGTTCATCAAGTCGGTCAGCCACGATGGCGGAGGGAACGGGTTCGTGACAGCCAGTTTGATGCACTTTTCCAAAGCGTTCTTGCAGTTCTGGTCGGCTGCAAGACACAGTTGTACCCTTTGCATCCCCAGATCACCTGCGTTGGGGTTCCCCTGATTTTGCTGAGCCTCAGCCGTGTTGGTAATTGCATCGTTGGACATGGAATTGAGAGCACTAACTTGCTCTCCAACTTGGCAGAGGGCGGCACTTACGACGCAATCGGCCTTCTTGAGTTTCTTACGCGCTTTCTCATAGAGATTGTAAAGATCGAATGGGCTAAGCCCCGCTGGATCAACGAAGTTGACCGGACTGTTCAAGCTGTAGGCGTAGAAATTATCTCCGACCGAAAATCCCAACGGGTCTTCAGACAGGAATCGACCGGTCTTCGGATCGAAGTACCGAGCGCGCATATAATAAAGCGTCGTCTCGGTGTCGAACTCGCGGCTCGTGTACTGGAACGGATTCGTCAGCGAGCCGCTGGAGTTTGTGGTGTTCCCGAACGAGTCGAACGTGTAGGTTTGCGTCAGCGCCCCGGCAGCGTTGCTCAGGGAAGTGACCGAACCTAGACCGTCCCTTTCGTAGTAGCTCGTCGCACCACTGCGCAGCATGGCGAGTAGTTCGTCGAAACTGGTCCCTTGTGAATAACGAGCCACGACGGAACCGCTGGCATTCGTTTCTTCAACAAGATTTATCCCATCGTAGGTGTAGATGCTCGTGCCTGTGCTGGACGATTTGTAAATCCTGCGCCCGAATGGATCATAAGCGTACGACACACTTCCGCCTGAACCAGGCAACGTAACGCTAGTGAGCCGGTTTTCAAAGTCCCAGGAGTAATTTGTCGTACCGGTGGAGTCGGTTTTGGACGTGGTGTTGCCGTTCGCGTCGTAAGTGTAGGTCACCCCGGGTCTCGACGTTAGCTCGTTCGATGTGTTGTTGCTCCAGCCCGAGACCGAAAGGTTGCTCAGGCGATTCCCCACAGGGTCATACGTGTAGCTTTCTGTCGTCGTGCTTCCCTGCGCAGCGCTGAGCAATTCATATATGTTGTCGTAGCCGTAATTCGTCACGAGGTTCGCGTAAAGGTCAGTCTTAGACGTGCGGTTCCCCGCATTGTCGAGGCCGTAGCTGGCGCCGTCCAGGGTCGCTCCGGCTTTGGCATGCGTCACCGACAACAGCCGGGAGAGGTTGTCATAGGTGTACGTGGTATTGACCGAGTTAGGGCGAGTCAGGCTAGTTCTCCGGCTGAGCGCGTCATAGCCAAAACCGAAGCTGCCACCACTGATTGACGTGGGCGGAGTCAGCGTTTGCAATCGGTTCAGAGAGTCGTACGCGAAACTGGTCGAGCCGCTCTCCGGATCGACAAATGTCGTGCGGTTCGATGCCGCATCGTACCCGTAGCTGGTTACAAAGCTACGACTGGTGAGAAAAGCAACATTTGTGGTCGTGCCCGACAAACGCCCCATGTTGTCAAACGTAAAGGTATAGGTTCCCGTTGGGTCAGTCACCTGCGTCAGACGCGAGTCGTCATCGTAGGTGTAATTCACAGTGGTCGTGTCAGGATAGGTCTTCTGGGTCAGCCGATTCAACTGGTCGTAGGTGTAGGTAATTTGTTGGTTCTTCCTGTCCGTTTTGCCAGTCAGATTTCCGACGTTGTCATAACTGTACTGTTCGACATGGCCAGAAGGAAAGTGCGTGGCTGTCACTCTGGCGAAGGCATCGTAATCGAACGTCGTCGTATTGTTGTTCGCATCCTTGATACTGGTCAGATTGCTCTCGCTATCGTAGCCATAGGTGGTCACGTTGTTGGCCGCATCGGTAACAGTGATAAGCCGGTCCGCATCATCGTACGCGTAAGTGGTCTGCTTGCTATTCTGATCGGTGACCGATGTACGCCGTCCACGAACATCGTAGCCAAACTGCGTCGCGGTTGAATCGGGGTAAGTAATCTTCGTCAGCCGGTTCATCGCGTCATAGGTGAATATGGTTTGCTTGTTGTTCGCATCCGTGACGGAGGTACGGTTTCCTCGGCTGTCATAGGCATATGTCGTAACGTTGCTTTGTGCGTCGGTAATCGTGTTGATCATGCCCGTCGAGAAATAGGTAATGTTCGTTTGATTTCCAAGTGGATCGGTAATTTGCGTGAGCTCACCGAGATTGTTGTACGCGAATTGGGTCACGCTCGCTGCTGCGCCATCGCCCGGAGTCGGAGCGGTCACGGTCAGGAGATTGCCGTTCGTATCATATTTGTTGGTCGTGACGTTTCCGAGAGGGTCGGTTGCAGTCAGCACCTCGCTGAAACTGTTGTAGGTGTAGGCAGTGGTCGCGGTATGTCCCGGAGCAATCGGGACTGTCACAGTCAGAAGATCGTTGAAGGAGTCGTATGTGTACGTGGTGGTGTTGCCGTTTTCGTCGGTTCTCGATAGAGGGTTTCCAGAACCGTCGTAAGTGTAGCTAATGTTTCCACGAATCGTGCAAGTAGAACATCCGGACCCTTGCACTTGTATGGGTGCCCAGATTCCGCCAATCATGGCGAACAAATAAGTAGTCTGGTGATTCTGTGAATCGACGAGCTGGGTTTGTGTTTCGACTGTAAATAGAGGTCCGAACCACCAAAAGCCTCCAACTGTTATGCGGACACTCCCCGAGGTGGTGCCAGTCGGGACTGTGGTGGTAATTTGGGTATCACTCCAGTCTTGAACGGATGCAACGGTGCCATTGAAATCGACTGTGCTATTGCTTTGGTAGGGCCCAAACCCTGTTCCAGTAATGACCACGGTCGAACCTGGCAAAGCCATGTTCGGGCTGATCCCCGTAACTGAGAGCGTCTCGACGGAGAAGGAGACTGAATTGCTTGTCACGCCACCTTCAATCACTGTGACCGGCCCGCTGGTGGCATTCGAGGGTACCTGGACGGCGATGCTGGTGTCACTCCAGCTCAAGATGCTCCCCGGAATTCCGTTGAACTGAACCTGGTTTCCGACAAAGGTCGATCCAAACCCTGAACCGTTGATAGTAACCATGGCGCTGGCTTGTGCAGCTGGCGGCGAAACGCCAGTAATGGAAGGGTTGAAGACGCCAAACGTGACTCCGTTACTGTTTACACCTCCAACATTCACAACAATGTTCCCCGTTGTGGCGCCGTTCGGCACATTCACGGTTATCGAACTCGAACTCCAGCAGGTTCCGCAAGGAGCCGCGGGTGTACCATTGAATGTCACTGCGCTGCTTCCTTGAGTTGCTCCGAAATTTGATCCAGAGATCGTGACGGTTGCGCCGAAGTCACCTGAAGTCGGCGTGACGCTCGAGATTGTCGGCGACGCTCCCCAAGCCGTGAAACTGACGGCCACGTTGTCGAAAGTGGCTGAGCCAAGAGTGGTTTGACTGCCACCGCTAACGGCAAAGCCAACGTAAACATTTTCGCTCATCGGGATCGAGACGGCCGAACCCACCTGCGTCCAGGAAGATCCATCCGCTGAAGTGTAAGACGTGAAGCTTGAACCGCTTCTCTGGACCTTGATCCAATAGGGCATGGTAGCAGCGGCGTAAGCCGGACTGGTTTCTCCAGAACCCGTGCTCGCACGATCAAAGATGAAGGCGCCTTCATCCACGGTGTAGTTGCCAAAAAAGAAGTTTAACGAGCCCGCATCCAATCCCTGTCGAATCATTATGCCTGATTGCCCCATTGTTCCGGGGTTGGTGACAATGCGCGCTACCACGGTGCCATCCCCAGCCAGCGGTTGGTATACAAAGTGGAAGGCATCTTGTGGTCCACCATAACCGTAACCTGTGCCCCCGATCCCGTAGCCACCTCCACTTACAGTGAATGTCTGGGCAGAGTAGCCCGCACTCCCTTCGACTCCAACCGACCCGATGTCTTGGTCTAGCCATCCCGAGGGCAGGGGATCGGATGTAACCGTAAACTGAACTGCATTGCTGTCGTTCATCCCTGGCGCAACGGACGCCAATAGAGGGCCGGAAACGGCCCCATTCGGAATTGTAATCGTGATCGAATTCGCTGCCCAAGAGTCGACCGTCGTCGCAACTCCGCTCAACAACACGGCACTGTTCCCCTGCGAAGCTCCGAACCCCGTGCCATAAATAACTACCTGGCTGCCCACGGATCCGGTTGTCGAAGAGAGACCGGTAATCGAGGGACCAGGCGCGGATGTGGAAGTCACCGAGACATTGTCAAACACGGCCGTAGCAAGAGTCGAGGTCGTACGGTCGCTCACGGCAAGCCCGACGTAAGCGCTTGCGGACATGCCTATCGTTTGGGTTGTTCCCACTTGTGACCAATTGGCACCGTCAGCTGACGTAAACGCGCTGAAGGTGTCGCCACTCCTGACCAGTTTTGCCCAGTATGGAAGCGTTAGGCTAGCAGTGTATGAGATATCGCCTTCATTCGAGCCTTCCGTTGTCCTATCGGAATAATAGATATCCGTATTTTGTCCGAAGTAGTAGGCGAAGGCATTGGGTGCTGCAGTGTCCTCGATTGCCTGTCGGAACATCACTCCGGCTGCGCTGTTACTTCCGGACAGACTGACAATTCGAGCAATAATTGTTCCGTCCCCAGAAATGGGTTGAAACACAAAATGGAACCCGTCTGGCTGATTGGATATCCAGCCATTTCCTGCCCCCTGTGCGGTGAACGCGTTGCTGCCGTAGCTCGATCCGCCGGCAAGCCCGACCGGGCCGATATCTTGATCTAACCAAGGGGAGGGCAATGGGTTGGAGGTCACCTCAAACGGCATTGCATTGCTGTCATTCCCGCTGGGAGCGACTGTCACCACGAGATAGCCCGAAGTAGCTGAGGCTGGAATCGTGATCGTGATGGAGGTATCGCTCCAGGAATTGACTGGCGTGATCACGCCATTCAAATTTACGGAACTGTTTCCTTGAACTGCTCCGAACCCAAAGCCCGTCAACACTACTTGCTCTCCCGCCTTGCCGGTGGTCGCACTCAGAGACCCGATTACGGGAGCTGGCGTTGTGGTGGTGGTTAGAGAAACATAGTCGAAAGTGGAGGTCGTGATGTCGGACTCGTGATTTCCGCCACTGCAGGCAAGGCCAATGTAGACGTTTTGGGCCATCGTCAGCGAGATGCTCGACCCCAATTGGGTCCAATTCAGACCATCGGGTGATGTGTAAGCCGACAAGGCGCTGCCGCTTCTCGAGAGTTTTAACCACAGTGGCAACGCGGAAGAGCTGCTTGACGCATACGTCTCGGTCCCGCCAGTGCTCGGCCGGTAGTCAAGATAAAGAGTGGGAGTTGAAATCGAGTTGACCGTAAGGAACGCATTTGTCGCGCCTTCGGCTAGAGTTTCCCGGATCATGAGGCCCGCCTGAGAGCCCCATCCACCCTGTATGCTCTCGATGTGCGCCACAATCTCGCCGTCCGACGGCAATGGCTGGTAGACAAAATGGAATCCGTCAACTGTCACACTACCACCACCGACGCCGCCGACGCCTGTGCCGGCGGAGTTCAAGGTGAACACACCGCTAGCAAATGTGGCTGTTCCAGCCGCGCCCGAAGTTCCGATATCTTGATCGAGCCATCCGTTGGGCAGAGGATTGCCGGTGATTGTAAATTCGACCGGGTTACTGTCATTCATGCTGGGCGCAACAGTTACAACGAGGTGGCCAGAAGTAGCTCCCGCGGGGATTGAAATGTTGATGGAGGTGTCGCTCCAGGAGTTTATGGACACTGGGATTGAACTGAGAGTTACAAAGCTGCTCCCCTGACTTCCTCCGAAGCCCGAGCCCGTCAGCATAACTTGACTCCCTATTGGGCCCGTCGTCGCAGATACGTCATTGATTGCCGGAGCTGGCGCTGCCGATGAACCTAGAGAGACGTTGTCCAAAGTTGCTGTGCCAATCTGTGTGCCGTTATTTCCACCACTGGAGAAAAGCCCAATGTAGGCGTTTTGCGCCATGCTTACGGTCGTGGCTGCCCCGTATTGGGTCCAGTTGATGCCGTCCGGCGAAGTGAACGCAGTGAACGTGTTCCCAGATCGAGCCAGCTTGAGCCAGGTTGGATATCCAGGTATAGCAGTCGTGGTCGTATAAGATTCGTTTCCCCCTGAACTCGCCCTGTCAAATAGGTAGAGACTTGGTGCAGAGAGAGCGTCGGTCGTAAAGCTGACGTTCGTTGCAGACTGATCCAGAGTTTCCCGGATCATTAAGCCGCCTTGAGTCGCCCATCCCCCAGATGCTCCAGTGAGTCGGGCCACGACTGAACCATCGCCATTTAGCTGCTGATAGACATAATGAAACCCGTCAATCGTCGTGCTGTTGCTGTTTCCTGACCCCACACCGGTCCCTGCAGACCTTATTGTGAATACGTCGCTCATATACACGGCACTTCCAGTCGCTCCACTGGGGCCGATGTCCAAATCCGTCCATCCCGACGGTAGATTCTCGACAGTGAAAGATGCCCCGTTACTGTTCACGCCGCTGGCAAATACGATGATGTTGCCCGTTGTCGCGCCCAGGGGTACGGAAACCGTTATGCTCGTTGAGCTCCAAGTTGTTACCGGTGCTGTTGTTCCATTGACCGTCACCAGCCCACTTCCCTGGGTCGATCCAAAGTTCGCTCCGGAGATCGTGACAACCGACCCGGCCAAACCGGAAGTTGGCGACACACTGGTGATAGATGGGACAGGTAAGACGGTAAAGCTCACCCCATTACTGGCCACCCCGGAGATGGAAACCAACACATTTCCCGTCGTCGCGCCACCTGGTACGGCTACGGCAATGTTGGTAGCGCTCCAGCTCGTGGGTGTCGATGTTGTACCGTTAAAGGTTACGGTGCTTGTCCCTTGCGACGCCCCAAAGTTTGTTCCCGAGATCGTGACAGGAGTTCCAGGCGCTCCGGAACTCGGTGTGACGGAAGTGATGCTCGCTGCGGGGACGACCGTGAAGGAGACCCCATTACTAGCTACACCTGAAACAGTGACGACTACATTGCCCGAACTCGATCCATTTGGAACGGGCACGACGATTGTCGTTGAGCTCCAACTCGTGGGACTTGCTGAGGTTCCATTAAAGGTGACTGAGCTGGCACCTTGTGATGCTCCAAAGTTGTTGCCTGTGATCGTGACGACGGTGCTGACGGGTCCCGAAGTGGGCGACAGATTGGTTATCCCTGGTGTCGCGCTCACGGTGAAGCTTACCGCGTTACTAACCAAGCCAGTCTTCGTAACCAGCACATTTCCAGTCGTCGCGCCGCTTGGTACAGGAACGACGATACTATTTGCGCTCCAACTCGTAGGCGTTCCTGCCGTTCCACTAAAGGTGACCGTGCTCGAACCTTGCGTTGAACCGAAATACAATCCGCTAACTGTGACACTCGCCCCAACTCCGCCCGAACCTGGAGCAATACCGGAAATATACGGATAGATCCCAGCACCCGAGGAATTCACGGTCAGGTTATCGAATGCCCCCGTATAGGTCCCGGAGGTGCCCCCACTCATCGCTAGACCAATATAGACGCTCTGCGCCATGCTGATCGTCTGGCTTCCCCCCAACTGCGTCCAGTTCACCCCATCCGTCGACAGGTACCCGCTAAACGTATTTCCGCTCCTCGTCACCTTGAGCCACTCCGGAAGTGACCCGCTTGTCCCACCTCCATAGCCGCTGGTACCGCCCGATACTCGATACATGGCATAAGCTGTTCCAGAAAACGAATTCACGCTCATGAAGTAATTCGAGTTCGCACTCAGCGTCTCGCGGATCATTAGACCTGCTTGCGCGTAATAGCTGCTCGTACTCGGCACACGGGCCACAATGCTGCCGTCTCCCGAGAGTGGTTGATACACAAAGTGGAAGGCATCGGCAGTTTCGGTGAAAAACGTACTGCCATTTGCCTGTATCGAAAACGCATTGTTCGCGTAGCTGGCAGTGCCCGCCGCTCCGACCTGCCCGATATCCTGATCCAGCCAGCCCGGCGGCAATGGGTTCGACGTCACCGTGAATTCCACCGGGTTGCTGTCGTCCATGCTTGGGGCAATGGATACCAGCAGGTATCCTGAAGTCCCACCTGTGGGAATCGTTACCGTAATCGATGTCGCGCTCCAGGAATTGATCGTAACGGCAGTCCCATTCAGTAAAACTAGGCTGTTTCCCTGCGACGCTTCAAAGCCCGATCCCGCAATCACGATTTGGCTTCCTACTGCTCCCGTCGTCGCCGAAACTCCGGTAATCGCTGGAGCCGGAGAACTATCCGAACTGACAGACACATCATCAAATGTCCCCGTATAGGCCGTCGATGTGCTTCCACTCAAGGCCAGTCCGATGTAGACGTTCTGCGCCATGCTGATCGTCTGGCTTCCTCCCAACTGCGTCCAGTTCACCCCATCCGTCGACAGGTATGCGCTAAATGTGTTCCCGCTTCTCGTCACCTTCATCCACTCCGGCAGCGTTCCGCTTGTGCCACCTCCGTAGCCGCTCGTCCCGCCCGCCACTCGATACGTGGCATACGCCGTTCCGGAAGACGTATTCATACTCATAAAGTAGTTCGAGGTTGCACTCAACGTCTCGCGGATCATCACACCGGCTTGCGCAGAGTAATTGTTCTTGCTTACCACGCGTGCCACGATGCTGCCGTCCCCAGATAACGGCTGATATACGAAATGAAAGGCATCTGCAGTCGTCGTAAAAAGCGAACTGCCGCCTGCCTGTACCGTGAACACGTTACTCGCGTAACCAACGCTCCCCTCTATTCCGACCTGCCCGATATCCTGATCCAGCCAGCCCGGCGGCAATGGGTTCGACGTCACCGTGAATTCCACCGGGTTGCTGTCGTCCATGCTTGGGGCAATGGATACCAGCAGGTATCCTGAAGTCCCACCTGTGGGAATCGTTACCGTAATCGATGTCGCGCTCCAGGAATTGATCGTAACGGCAGTCCCATTCAGTAAAACTAGGCTGTTTCCCTGCGACGCTTCAAAGCCCGATCCCGCAATCACGATTTGGCTTCCTACTGCTCCCGTCGTCGCCGAAACTCCGGTAATCGCTGGAGCCGGAGAACTATCCGAACTGACAGACACATCATCAAATGTCCCCGTATAGGCCGTCGATGTGCTTCCACTCAAGGCCAGTCCGATGTAGACGTTCTGCGCCATGCTGATCGTCTGGCTTCCTCCCAACTGCGTCCAGTTCACCCCATCCGTCGACAGGTATGCGCTAAATGTGTTCCCGCTTCTCGTCACCTTCATCCACTCCGGCAATGCCGCACTCCCATCCGATGTGTAACTACTGGTCCCGCCCGACACCCGATAGGAATTGAAGGCTGTCCCCGAAAAGGTATTCAAGGTCATGAAATAATTCGACGTCGCACTCAGCGTTTCGCGAATCATCACCCCAGCCTGCGCGGAGTAATTGTTCTTGCTTACCACGCGTGCCACGATGCTCCCATCCCCCGATAACGGTTGGTACACGAAATGGAAGGCATCCGTGCTCGTCGCGAGAACAGAACTCCCACCTGCCTGCAATGTGAACACGTTGCTCGCGTAACCGGCAGTGCCTGCTACCCCTACCTGGCCAATGTCGCTATCCGACCATCCGGAGGGCAGCGCACCTTGTGCTATGAGCCTTGTGCTTGACAGCGCGAACAACAAACAAACTGTGAATCCGGCCTTGCAGGGACTGAATGCCGACATGCGCAAACCCTCCGAACTCCGAAAGCCAATTGAGGCGGTTACATAACTGATGAAAGTTTCTCTTAATAAGCCGGTTACTGAGGATAGGAGACGGTTACCGAATTTACCCCGTTGGCTTGGGAGGCTGTCAATCCTCGGCCATTCGAGTCGTAGGTATGAGTTTCCAAGACCTTGCCGTTAGAGTCGGTCACCTGCGTGATCTGGGATTGAGAGTTGTAGGTGTAATTGATGGTGCTCAGATCAGGTTTCGTAACCTGAATCAGCCTATTGATCGAGTCATACGTGTACGTCACGGTGACGCCAAAATCTGAAGTCACGCTCGAAACAAGTGTGCTCGAACCGTTCGGATAATTGAAATAGAGATGGCGACCAGCGGGATCCGCAACTACGCTCAGCCGACCCGAAGAGTCATATTCAAGTTGTGTGGAATTGCCATTCCGATCAACAATACCCGTAAGCATTCCCGTAAGCTTGTCAAAATTCCGCACCTCGCCACCGTTCTGTAGAGTAACGTCAAAGTATATCGGATCTATGTGCAGCGTTATATCGAGATTCGTTATTGTATTATTATGGTAATACAGCGATACATAGCTCCCATCAGCTCGGGCGTACTTCACGTAACCATCATCACCCAAGAAGACCCGCTCCTCGTAGGTAGATTTCCATTGAGATCCAAAAATCCCACTTGAACTGAGTAGTTCGTTCTGTGGCCAAACACTATTCCAGCGTCGATTGAGCCGCAAGCCACCACCGAGACCCGGCAATGAAATGTCCGTATCTTCCACATAGGTGTCGCCAGATGCAAAAACGATCGGTTTGCTGCCTTCCGGATCCGGCGTGTTCTGCTTGCAAGGACATTCCGGTGGGGCGGGACAGGTTTTAGCCGCAATTAAATAGGCAAAAGTACCAGGATAAGCTCCATAAAAGTACCAACCAAACGGAATGGGGTCCGGGAACCACCAGGTCGTAATTGCGACGCAGGGATCTGAGTTTTGAGCGAGTGCAGACGGCGACTGAACGCACTCCCAAGCCGTTGCAATCAATAGCAAAACGATGATCTTCCGAATCACAGTCTCCTCCTTAAATTCAACGTTCCTCGCACACTTGAAAGCACACACAGATTCCCGCTCATAAGTCACATATCCGAGAGCTAAGCCAAACTCGCGGCCCCCTTGCTCAAGGGAACTTATGTGCTATGACAAGCTGCGCCCGGGGTTAGATAACTCTTATGGACGTCTATTCAATCAGACGTTTATCACATGTCAAGTAAAGACGCGTTTAAATATTTTCGAAGCTGTGGAAATATTGGGTGCTCGCTTGCTATTCGGAGGCAGAACTAGCACTGATCGCATGCATGCAGATTCAGTTGCAATTGATTTTCTAGTTCTAATGCCTCAAAGCTCCAATGCGTGTCCGAGCGATCAAATTGCATTCCCGAGTGTCTCGCGGATCTCAAGAACAAACAGTTTTACGAGCACGAAGCATTTGAGATAAAGGACCAAATTCTTGAAAGGCTTTTCTAGATTCCGTGAGGCACTAAACCGTCAGGCTCAAGCAGCAGATTGACGGGTTGAAGGACGAACCCGAGATAGGAAAACACTTTCTTGCCGGATTTCTCGGACCCTAAGGAATCGAAGAATTGCCCTTCAGAAGTCGCTGCACACCTGCCTAAGCCTCTTCCCAATCTTGCTGTGTCATCACCGGCGGCCAACGGTACAAAGCCGGTTGGTGTCTTCGTTATGGTTTCACCGCAATGGAAACGGCGCCGAGGGCCGCCCCCATATCAGGACAACCCGACAGGCTGTACACGAATGGATCGTTGTATCGATTCCCGATTCGATCGGCCTCATTTTCGTTTCGGGCGCCCCTTTTTGCTCCTTTTGGCCTTGGCCCAACGCGCTTTCGCGGCCTTGCTGGCAAGCGCGCTTCTCTCCTCAGGACTTAGGGAAGCCATG
>Ga0335078_10001460_pt1 | contig 35656 bp, 20 predicted proteins | sample Lox_Sample_32_FD_206711 | JGI IMG/M metagenome (GOLD analysis project Ga0335078, IMG submission 206711) | Soil microbial communities from Loxahatchee National Wildlife Refuge, Florida, United States - Lox_Sample_3.2 | ecosystem: Environmental > Terrestrial > Soil > Wetlands | place: USA...
AATCCAGAATCTGCGAAAACTGTTTGCCAAGACGGCCCGGGATCCCGTGCGGCCCCTTGAGGCCTCCGCCGCGAATGAATTGATCGAGGTCGGCGATTTTAGGATCAACGTCATGCAGCGCAGTGCGACCCTCCAAGGCGAGGAGTTGGGGCTGACGCTCGCGGAATTCGATGTTCTGGTTTTTCTCACCACTCATCCACAGCGTTGCGTCACGCCACATACGGTCTTGGCGACCAGTTGGACCAGCGATGGGCTTTACCAAACCGAGTTCCTGAAGGCATTGTTATCTCTTCGACGAAAACTTGATGCCGTGGCTGCAGGGAAGCAATACCTGCGAACCGAACCCTGGGTCATCTATCGATTCGACCCGCGCTCGTCGTTTGCGACTTAGGTGGTTCACAGCCGATCGACATCAGTCCACACAATCGAGACGTCGCAATCGTCTTTATGAATTCTTTACGAAGTCTTTAGACGAGTTTTACACCCTGTGATTTCCAATCAAGCGTGGCCCGGATATTGGGCCGGGTGTGCGCTTAAGCCCGAGAGATCCTGATCCACTGATCAACAAATGCGTTCTGGGAGAGTTTTCATGCAAGACATTTTATGGATAGCGGTTACGGTGGCGTTCTTTGCCGTGGGCATTGCGTACGTTCACTTTTGTCAACACGTGAAGTGAGAATAGGAATATGACCCTCGAATCGGTAGTTATGCTGGTCGTCAGCGTGCTGACGACCGTGTACCTGATCTATGCACTGCTGCGTCCGGAGAAGTTCTGATGACAGCGAATGGGTGGCTGCAAATACTGCTGTTTCTCGCGCTCGTCTTCCTTGTTGCCAAGCCGATGGGCATCTACATGACGCGCGTGTTCAACCGCGAGAAGACCTTCATGGACCCCGTACTCCGGCCGATTGAGCGCCTTCTCTACCGCGCCACGAGCGTGGATGAGAATCATGAGATGGGCTGGATGGAGTACGCCGTCGCCATGCTTCTGTTCAGCATGGTCTCGATGGTGGTGCTGTACCTGATTGAGCGATTGCAGGGCTATCTGCCCTTCAACCCGCAGAAGTTCGGTGCAGTGGCTCCCGCGCACCTGGCCTTTAATACGGCCGCGTCGTTCACTACGAACACGAATTGGCAGGCTTATGCGGGCGAAACGACGATGAGCTATTTCACCCAGATGGCGGGTCTGGCTTATCACAATTTTATTTCCGCGGCTACGGGTATCGCTTTGGCCATTGCCTTTATTCGGGGCATTGCCCGCCGGCAGATGCAGACGATCGGAAATTTCTGGGTTGACCTGGTTCGATGTTCCTTGTGGGTGCTACTGCCATTTTGTGTTGTGGGTGCCCTGATTCTTGTGTCCCAGGGTGTCGTTCAGAATCTCAGGCCCTACGACACGGCGAAGCTGGTAGAGCCAATGCAGGTGCAGAGGGTTGCTGCTGATGGCAAGCCCGTGGTCGACAGCCAGGGCAAGCCCGTGATGGATGCGGTAACCGATCAAACCATCGCGCAAGGGCCCGTCGCGTCGCAGGAATTCATCAAAGAGTTCGGAACAAACGGCGGCGGCTTCTTCAACGCCAACAGCGCACATCCGTTTGAGAATCCGACACCGCTGACCAACCTCATCGAAATGTTCGCCATCTTCGCGATCGGCAGCGGGCTCACATACACCCTGGGAAGGATGACCGGATCGCAGCGTCATGGCTGGGCGGTGTGGGCTGCAATGGCGGTTCTATTTCTTGCCGGTGTCACGGTGGCGTATTGGGCAGAAGCTCGTGGAAATCCGCTGCTGGCGGGAACAGATCAGAGGGTCGGAGCCCTGCAGCCCGGCGGAAACATGGAAGGGAAAGAAGTTCGCTTCGGAATCGCGAATAGCGCACTGTTCGCCACGATAACTACCGATGCGAGCTGCGGCGCGATCAACGGCTGGCATGATTCGTTTACGCCTCTGGGCGGACTGGTTCCGCTGGCCAACATCATGATGAGCGAGGTTGTCTTCGGTGGCGTAGGATCCGGCCTCTACGGAATCCTCGTGGATGTCGTGCTCGCTGTTTTTATTGCAGGCTTGATGGTGGGCCGAACGCCGGAGTATCTGGGAAAGAAGATTGAGTCGTACGACGTGAAGATGTCGATGTTGTTCGTGCTCATCTTCCCCCTGGTGATTTTGACTTTTACCGCGATTTCTGTGGTCAAGCCATTCGGAACGGCCGGAATTCTTAATCCCGGCCCTCACGGATTTAGCGAAATCCTTTACGCATTCGTTTCAGCTGCGGGAAACAACGGCTCGGCGTTTGGCGGATTGACCGCGAACACGCCCTGGTACGACACCGCCATTGGGATGACCGTGCTGTTCGGGCGATTCTTCATGATCATCCCGATGTTGGCCATCGCCGGCAATTTGGCTGGCAAGAAATATGTTCCTCCTTCGTTGGGTACTTTCCCGGTGACAACTCCATTGTTCACGATGCTGCTGATTGGCGTGATCTTGATTGTGGGCGCGCTGACATTTTTCCCGGCATTGAGCCTGGGTCCGATTCTTGAGCACCTGCTTCTCGCTGCGGGTAAGACGTTCTAGAGGGTTCCTGATAATGGCTATGACAACGCAACCAGCAACGCTCCCACAAGCTCCGACAGTCCGGCTGGGGCACTCGCCCATGAAACCCAGAAAAAAAGCAGTGTGGGAATGGAAGATTGTTCGCAACGCGATCAAGGACGCGTTGCTCAAGCTCAACCCGCGAAAGATGATGGGCAATCCTGTCATGTTCGTCGTCGAGATCGGCAGCGTCATTACAACCGCTCTGCTCTTCAAGGGTGGCGCAGCTTTCAAATTCAATCTGCAAATCACGTTGTGGTTATGGTTCACGGTCCTGTTTGCGAATTTCGCCGAGGCCATGGCCGAAGGGCGCGGCAAGGCGCAGGCGGACACGCTGCGAAGAGCGCGATCGGAAACCATGGCAAACCGGATCTTTGGCAGCGATGAAGACGTTGAGCAAGTGCCGAGTTCCAAGCTGCGCGCTGGCGACCTGGTATTCGTTTCCGCAGGAGAATTCATTCCATCGGACGGCGAGATCATCGAAGGCGTGGCTTCGGTGGATGAGTCGGCCATCACGGGCGAGTCCGCTCCTGTCATTCGCGAGGCCGGGGGTGATCGCTCGGCGGTCACTGGCGGGACGCGCGTCTTGTCTGATCGCATCCGGGTCAAGATTACTTCGAATCCCGGAGAAACATTCCTCGACCGCATGATCGCCCTGGTCGAAGGCGCCGAGCGTCAGAAGACTCCAAACGAGATTGCCCTCAATATCCTGCTGGCCGGCTTGACGATCATCTTTCTTCTCGCCGTCGTAACCTTGCAGCCGTTTGCCATCTACTCCGGTTCGCCGCAAACGGTATTCGTTCTGGTATCGCTGCTCGTCTGTCTCATACCCACAACGATCGGTGGATTACTTTCTGCGATTGGAATCGCCGGCATGGACCGGTTGGTGCAGCACAACGTCCTCGCGATGTCCGGCCGCGCGGTGGAAGCTGCGGGCGACGTCAACACGCTTCTGCTTGACAAAACTGGAACCATCACTCTTGGCAATCGTCAGGCATCTCGTTTTGTGCCTGCACCCGGAGTAAGCGAGCAGGAACTCGCAGACGCAGCGCAGCTCTCCTCGCTGGCGGATGAAACACCCGAGGGCCGCTCCATTGTCGTGCTCGCCAAGGAGAAGTACGGTCTACGCGGTCGCGAACTGGGATCGCATGATGCGCGGTTTGTGCCTTTCAGTGCTCAGACCCGGATGTCCGGCGTGGATCTCAACGGCTTTGAAATCCGCAAAGGAGCCACCGACGCCATCGCGAAGTACATCTCCCAGAGCGGAAGCAAAATGCCGAACGAGGTGAAAGCCACGGTCGAAGAGATTTCGCGAGCCGGCGGCACGCCCCTGGTCGTTGCGGAAAAAAACCGGGGTGCTCTGGGCGTCATTGAACTGAAGGACATCGTCAAGGGAGGGATGAGGGAAAGATTCGATCAGCTGCGCGCCATCGGAATTCGCACCGTCATGATAACCGGCGACAACCCGCTCACGGCGGCAGCAATTGCCCAGGAGGCCGGGGTCGATGATTTCCTGGCGCAAGCGACGCCCCAGGACAAGATGGACCTGATCAAGAAGGAGCAGGCGGAAGGCAAGCTTGTCGCGATGACGGGCGATGGAACGAATGATGCTCCGGCGCTGGCCCAGGCCGATGTGGGCGTCGCCATGAATACCGGCACTCAAGCCGCCAAGGAAGCCGGAAACATGGTGGATCTGGATTCGAACCCGACCAAACTCATCGAGATCGTGGAAATCGGCAAGCAGTTGCTGATGACCCGCGGTGCTCTGACCACATTTTCGATTGCCAACGATGTCGCTAAGTATTTCGCAATCATCCCAGCTATGTTTGCGGGCACATTTCCTGTGCTGAATGCTTTGAACATTATGCATCTGCAGACTCCGGAGTCCGCCATCTTGTCGGCCGTGATCTTCAATGCACTGATTATCATTGCCCTGATCCCGCTGGCATTGCGGGGGGTGAAGTATCGGCCCATGGCAGCCGCGATAATGTTGCGGAACAATCTCTGGATTTACGGCGTCGGCGGAATCATCGTGCCGTTCATCGGGATCAAGATCATCGATATCCTGATTACGCATGTAGGGCTCGCTTAGAGGAGTTTAGAGTGAAAAAGAATCTGCTCACCGCAGTACTGATGACGATCGCAACCACGATTCTGTTGGGCATCATCTATCCGTTAGTCGTAACCGGAATCGCCCAGGTCCTGTTTCCAAGACAGGCGAATGGGCAGCTGATTCGAAAAGACGGTAAGATTGTCGGCTCAAGCATCATCGGCCAAGGCTTTTCCAGTCCCGGATATTTTCATTCCAGGCCCTCTGCGGCAGGAAACGGCTACGATGCGGCGAACAGCAACGGTTCACAATTGGGCCCCACCAACCAGAAATTGATCGATCGCGTGAAGGGTGATGTTTCCACGGCTCAAGCGGATCATCCTGGTGAGCTGGTGCCCATCGATCTGGTCACAACCTCCGCCTCTGGAATCGATCCGCACATCACTCCGGCGGCCGCCGAGTTCCAATTGTCCCGCGTCGCTAAAGAACGAGGCGCCACCATCGATCAGTTACGCGCCCTGGTAGCGAAACATACCGAGGGCAGGCAGTTGGGGTTTCTCGGCGAAGCCCGAGTTAATGTGCTCGAGCTCAATCTGGAACTCGACCAGCAATTTCCGGAAGGCAAGCGAGCGAGCATTCAGTAGGCCGCCCGTGCAGATTCCGGGGCTTCTACTCGGAATCTGACTGCCACGACGCCAGCTTCCCTATCAGGCGCGAACGGAAGCGCTTATCCCGCTCTTCTCCAGATCTCCGGCGTATGCGAAGGGATGCGGGCGGACAGATTGCTACCAACTTCCTCCTCGATCTCCGCTTGACACCGCAGGCAGAACTGCGTCCAGGGCAGGGCTTCCAATCTCCGACGCTGGATGGCGTCGCCGCACGTGAAGCACACTCCGAATGAGCCAACTGCAATACGACGGAGCGCTGCATCGATCAGGCGCAGCAGGGTCCGCCGCTGGCTGCTGCGCTCGAACAAAGACTCCTTCGACAAGCTGATCACGCATCGGTCTGCGCTGTCTTGCGCGGAGTCGGCCTCTAGAGATCGCGTCTCGTCTTCAAGCCTTCCGAGGAAATGCAAAATTTCGTGACGCTGCGTCTCAAGCTTCTGTCTCATTTGTTCAATGTCGATCTTTTCCATGGTTGCTCTCCTTCTGGTGTGACGTTCTCTGCTCGCGGGCACGTGGCAGAATTCAGTCCTAACGTCGTTCCAAGACTTTTCGCGATGTTTCGGCTGTCCCATCGCCGCGGCTACGATTCATCCAAGTCTTGAAAAGCCCATTCGGGTCGTTCCGCGTTACGGAGATAAGAATCGAAAAAGCGAAGCAGAAATGGCGTTTGGCTCCCGACCCCGGCAAACAGGAGAACGGGAACTTCGGGCTTAATCCGCTTCATCTCGGCCCGGACAGAAGCGCCCGTTGCGTCTGGCAGGTCGTATTCCAGGAGGACTCCTTGGATGGTTTGGGTGGTGAGCATTGAGAGGCCCTGATTGCCTGTTGTTGCGGATATGACTTCGTAGCCAGCTGTCTCCAACATGTACTTCAGGGCCTCCAAATACTCGACGTGATTTTCAACGCAAAGAACTCGAGCGACACTCATTTGTATTCTCCTGGCTTGCCGGGATTCGCGGCTATTCCTGAGACAGGATGAGCCATGGGAATCCCCGAATCTGCATTTTTCCGCTGCGGAGATATGACACGATCAACCCGCCTGCCTAAATACTGGTCGATGGTCCCGCTCGAAATTAGCCTTGAGCGGTCTCCTGTACTTGCGCGACTACAAGACCTTGAATCTGCAAAGGTTATAGGTCGCTATCGCTTGTAAAGCTGGAGATGATTAACTGCCGGGAGGCGGGCGATTATAGTGAAAGCCCTTGGTCCGTACTGTCGACCACAGTTGTGAGGTCGAGCTTAAGTGAGCCGATTCCGCCGCGGGTAGAAATGGCAGAAAATGGCTGACAGGCGCGCTCCATTGCGATCCGTCGGAATCAAAATGTGGTCTCTGGCTATGGTTCGCGATCTCACCGACTGAGGCATGGTGAAGCGAAAGTGGCTGAGGGAAGGCTGGCGGAGCAACTCGGATTACCAGGAGCGGGACCAGTGCTGCAATCGCAAGAATCGCCTGATTCAAGATTGCTTCGCGTTTGCCGCGCCGGGGATGCTGATTCAGCAACATTACCCCACCCTACGATTAGGGATGATTATAGTGCTACTTAGGTTGGCTGCCGCATCTTTTTCGCGAGTCGCCAAGGTGGTCAAGTGGAACAGGGTTTCATCGAGGCAAGAACACGTCTCTACCCAATCGCATTTCGATGAAACCAAATTGATCTGCTCCACAACTTTAGCGGTACGGGGTCGTCCGACAAGTCAAAGTCAATGACCGTTTCGGTGATGAAGAATAGCGGGAAGGGCCCGCCGCAAACGTCAAAATAAAACGGCCCACCGTAGCGAGGAGCTTGACGGTGGGCCGCACGACTCTGATTTAAAACGACGTTTTAGTCTCCAGTACCGCAAGAACAAACGCCGCTGCCGCTGCCGTCCAGAACGATCGAATAGCATTCGTTCCTCAGACTAACAATTTCAGCTGGACTGAGAGTGGCATCCTGTGATGCCGTCTCGGTGATCGCGAAGTTGCTGTTCTGGATGTGGGTGGTCCAAGCCCGGAGTGCAGGTACAATATAGTCCGTACCTGTGCCCTGTCCCGGAAGCGGGCAGCTGTTGGCAATGGGCGTAACCGACAAGATCTTGATCATGCCCGTGGGCAAAGTGACCCCCGTCAGCGGATTGTTCGTCAAATTGCTATTGATTGACAGCGTAGCCAATCCGTCCGGCGTATTCAGGCAACCGCAGCACTCGCTCATTTCCTGGTTCGAATCGAATACGAAAATGTACGAGCAGAGATTCCCAGCATAGGTCCCCGGATGCGTAATCCGCAGCGTTCCGTCCGGAGCGCCCGCGGTATTGGCGTTGGAGAAATAGTCGACTTTCAGCACGTCGGTGATGCCCGTTTCCGGGGCCTTCGTTAGTGGCCCCGAAGCGGCCCATGCACTGAGCGTGCAAAGAGCAAATACACAAATTGCAACCGTAATTCGACGCATGTGCGCCTCCCCCAAAGGTTCGTATTTTTGTCGGCAGGCGCCTCAAAACCCGCGCCGGTGGCCGCAAGTCGAGGACTACCTTACCCTAATTCCACAGATCCGCAACTGCCCCGGTGTGTTACTTGAACTGCGTTAGTCCGTCGGACCTAACCCAATTTGTACTAACCCATTAGTACTAATTCAGAAACCAATCCCTCCCAGGCACTCTTGATCCGGTGATGAGGTGTAGTGAGCTCCGAAAAGGTCGTGCGAGTCGACGACTCTGCCCCGGGGACCGTGAGCCTGCTGACAAACTGCTCGCAACGACGCCGTCTTGCTCCGGTTCTGTGTCCTGCGTATTGTGGGGGAATGAAGTTTCCGCGTTGCGGTGGAATCCTTCTGCATATCACGTCCTTACCGGGTCGCTTCGGAATTGGGGATCTGGGCGCGTGCGCTTACGAATTCGCGGATTTCCTGACCGCCGCGGGGCAGAAGTTGTGGCAAGTGTTGCCGCTGAATCCGACCGGCTATGGCGACTCGCCCTATCAGTGCTTCTCTGCCTTCGCCGGAAATCCTTTGCTGCTTAGCCTGGAGCAACTGCGGGATGCCGGACTACTACAAGCGTCAGATCTGGCGCAGGCTCCTGCGTTTCCCGAAGAGTCAGTGGACTATGGGAGGGTCATCGCATTCAAGCTTGCAGCCCTGCGCCGGGCAGCGCAGGTCTTTCAGGCGGATAGTTCGCGCACGGAGCGCGCGGCCTTCGAACGGTTCTGCGAGGCCGAAAGATCGTGGCTGGATGACTATGCTCTGTTCATGGCGTTGAAAGATGAGCATAACTTGGTCATGTGGACTCGGTGGGAGCCAGTGCTGCGCCACCGTGATGCCCGGGTTTTGGGCGAGTGCACGAGCCGGCTGGCGCCCGTGTTGCAGGCGTTCAAGTATTGGCAGTTCGAATTTTTTCGTCAGTGGAACGCACTGAGAGAGTATTGCCGGGAACGCAACATCCGTTTGATGGGAGACGTTCCCATCTACGTGGCTCACGACAGCGCTGATGTTTGGTCGCATCCGGAGCTGTTTTATCTCAATGATGACGGATCTCCCTCGGTCGTGTCGGGCGTGCCGCCGGATTATTTCAGTGCGACGGGACAGTTGTGGGGAAATCCGATTTATCGTTGGGATGTGCTGGCGGCGAGTGGCTACAACTGGTGGATCGAGCGCTTCCGCGCGGCGCTGGGTTTGTTTGACATGGTGCGGCTCGATCACTTTCGCGGGTTTGAGGCGTATTGGGAAGTTCGCGGCGGTGAAACGACGGCAATTCACGGGCGCTGGCTCAAGGGACCGGGTGAGAAGTTCCTTTCCGCGCTGCAACATGCGATCGGCGACCTGCCCATCGTTGCGGAGAATCTGGGCGTGATCACGCCCGAGGTCGAGAAATTGCGCCACGATTTTGATCTGCCGGGAATGAGCTTGCTCCAGTTTGCCTTCGGCAATGATCCGCAGGGACCATCGTTTCGTCCGCATAATTACGCGCGCGACCTGGTCGCATACACCGGCGGGCACGACAACGACACAACGGTTGGATGGTGGTCGAGTTCCGGTGCTGGGGATAGCACGCGCACGCCGGAAGATGTGCGCAGGGAGCACGAGTTTGCGCGGTCTTATCTCGGACTGCAGAACGATGCCGAGATCAATTGGGCGATGATTCGGGCGGTGCTCTCTTCAGTGGCCGATGTTGCCATCATCCCGCTGCAGGATGTCCTCGGCCTGGGGAGCAAGGCGCGCATGAATCTTCCGGGAACCGTGAGCGGAAATTGGAAATGGCGATATCGTGCGGGCGTACTGACTGACGGTTTGAGCACAAGGCTGCGAAGCATGGCAAAGGATTACGATCGCTAAGGAACTCATGGGCTGTGCTTTGCACAGGGGTCTTTGACGGGCAGACTCTCCTAGACGGACTTTTATGGACAAACCATCACGCACGTTCTGGCAGATCTGGAACATGAGCTTCGGATTCCTCGGCATTCAATTTGGCTGGGGATTGCAGATGGCTAACATGAGCGCCATCTATGAATATCTCGGGGCGCGCGCAGATCAGATTCCGATTCTTTGGCTGGCGGCGCCGTTGACTGGATTGATCGTGCAGCCGATTATTGGCCACGCCAGCGATTGCACCTGGGGCGCTCTCGGCCGAAGACGGCCATATTTTCTGGCAGGCGCCGTCCTGAGTTCGACGGCACTCATTCTGATGCCGCGATCTTCCGCGCTCTGGATGGCTGCGGGGCTGCTGTGGGTGCTGGATGCGTCAATCAATATCAGCATGGAACCATTTCGCGCGTTCGTGGCTGATCTACTACCGGAACATCAGAGAACTGGCGGCTTCGCTATGCAGAGCCTGTTCATCGGGCTGGGAGCGGTGGTCGCGTCGGCATTGCCCTATCTTTTGACGAATGTGTTTCATGTGGGGCGAACGAGTGGCAGCTCAAACATCCCGTTCACGGTGCGATTGTCGTTTTATATCGGAGCGGCAGCGTTCATGAGTGCCGTGCTATGGACGATCGTCACAACCAAGGAAGATCCACCGGAGGATCTTGAGCAGTTCAGAAAAAATAAGTCGGAGCATGGCGGAGTAGCCAGAGGAGCACGGGAAATTGTCGCGTCGGTCCGCGCGATGCCGCGCACCATGCGCCAACTGGCCTGGGTGCAGATTTGTACGTGGATGGGACTTTTTTGCATGTGGCTGTATTTTCCGGTCGCGGTGGCGCGAAATGTCTTCGGCGCACCCGACACGAGCTCAGCAATCTATTCAGCGGGCGTGGAGTGGGGCGGCGTTTGTTTTGGTATGTATTCACTCGTATGCTTCGGTTTCTCGTTCATGCTTCCGGTTCTGGCCCGTGTATTTGGAAGGAAAACGACACATAGTTTGTGCCTGCTCTGCGGTGGCCTGGGCCTGTTGTCGGTGGCCATCATTCACAGCAAGTACCTGCTGTTGTTTTCAATGACCGGCGTTGGCATTGCCTGGGCGAGTACGCTGGCGATGCCCTATGCCATTCTGGCGGGATCGTTGCCTTCGGGGAAAAACGGCGTGTATATGGGGATTTTCAATTTCTTCATTGTGATTCCGGAGATCTCGGCGTCTCTGTTGTTCGGCTGGGTCATGGCCCATCTGCTGCATGACAATCGCCTATCGGCGGTCGTGGCAGGGGGAATCTTCTTAATTTTGGCAGCAGTGTTGACGCGGCGTGTCGAGGACCCTTACGGCGCAAGGCAAGCCGTCGCAGCTGATGCTGGCCACATCGCGGTCGCATTGAAATCCTGATAGGTTGAGTTCTGGAATTTGACGTGTTGTGGCGTTGATAACCACGCGCGTTATCGCGCACGCACGGCGACGAGTTCACTTTCCAGCGGTACACCACGAGCGATCTTAACTCTCACCAGTGCTTCGAAGGGATGTATGCGGCCGGTGCTCGCCCCCGGCAGTTGCTGCAGCAAATGCTGCACGGAATCTGTGCGACAGACGAACTCCACCGTGCCCTGCGTTCCGAAGGTCGTCGTTCCAGCCAGGATCATCACGTAGCGCGCGGGATCGAGTCCTGGAATCACCGCCACGATTCCGTAGTCTTCGGTGAGAGGGGCATTCGACGGGGTAGCCAGATACCTTTCCTGTTCTCCGGTGTGGGGATGACGGATTGCGATAGAGAGATCGCCCTTGCGCGGGCCGGAGGCGAGGCGCTGAAAGACAAATTCCTGAGTTCCGGGAATGTCCAGCAGCGGCAGATTTTCGGAAGGAGAGCCGACGAAGATCAGGTCCGTTTTTTTCGCGTCGTCGAGCGTAAACAGGCTGCCCCGCTTGACGCGGAGGCGACGGCCGAGCGAGTCAAACAGTTGGTCCAGTTGGTGGACGGCAAGCACTTCACCCACTCCGGTGTAGTGATCGCTGATGGTGACCTTGCTGTCATGGCCGGGAGCGTAGTAGCGCATGCCGGTTTCCGGACGGCCAACGAAGGCGGCGTTGCTGAAAATTGCCCAAGGCTCCTCGGGGCCCGAGATAAAAGGCGTCCAAAGAGTGCGGAGCGGACCGTTCTCCGGGGCGACGGGTATAACAGGGGCTGCGACCACCGACTGCACCAGCTTGCGGCTCGACCAAAGATCGGCAAGTACGACGAGGGCGACGATCAGACAGACGGATAGAATCGCTGCGGCGATTCGCCACGATTGAGTCGCTGGCGCCGCAGAAACTGTTGTCTTTTCTGGTGTTAGTTCAGGTCGAAGCCGAAGCTGATTGTCGGAACTACGATCTTCAAAGGAAAGGTGATAGCTTCCCTTGGGCAGTTTCACAACAATCGGATCCGCAACCCCCTCCGCGCCGTAATATTCAGCCAACTTCTGTCGGAGACGCCCAGCCTGGACGCGAATGGTCGAGTCGGACTGAGGATCGAAGTCGGCCCTCCGCCCGTAGACCTCGGTCGCGATTTGGTACTCCTTCGGGGGCTCGCCGGGATGATCGAGCGCCTGCTTAGCGAGGTACTGAAGGAGCTTGCAGAGGGACTCGGAGCCGTGAAGGATATGACTATTGGTAAGTTTCTCTACTTCTTGAAAGTATCGCTCCCGCCCAAGTTCGAGAGTGCGCGTGACAGCCATGAGACATCTCGTAACAGGAAACTCAACCTCTTGCAACTGCAGCATTTTACTCCTGTAACTGTATAAAACCTAGTGATACCTGTGAAGCCGCTTCAGTTTTGAACAGAACGTGCACGCTCTAGTTGTTTCCCATTATGCCGCGCTCTCAAGGGCAAGAAATGCGGCGAACCATTGCAGCTCGACCCATCGGAGGAACCTATGAAGCAGTTTGCTAAAATGCTCTCCCTCATTGTCATATTGATACTGGTGGCCGGAATCCCGGCCTTCGGCCAGTCGGAGAGCGGTCGTTTGATTGGTACGGTGACCGACACATCGGGCGCAGCCATCCCGGGCGCGACCATCACCGTTACTGAGTTGCAAACAAATCGCGTGGTTACCGTCACGAGCCAAGACGACGGGAACTACGTTGTGAACGCTCTGCCGGTGGGGAACTACAAGGCAGAAGCCAGCAAGACGAGCTTCAAGTCGGACTCCGCGAACTTTCCCCTGGATATTTCCCAGGTAAAAGAGATCAACTTCAAGCTGGAAGTCGGCTCGACCAGCGAAGTGGTCAACGTTACCAATGATGTACCTCTGGTCGACACCGCCGTCTCGTCGGCGGGCGAGATTGTCCAAGGCCGCCAGGTGGTCGAACTGCCCCTCAACGGACGAAACTTCACCGTGCTGGCCCTTCTGACGCCGGGCGTTAGCCGTGGCGACTATCAGAACAACGCAAGTGCCCCGAACAACAATGCTGAGACTTGGCGCAACGCCGATTCCGGTGCTGCCGCGCTCGCTGTCGACGGACTCCGGCCTCAGTCGAATAACTTCATCATGGACGGCATTGACAACAACGATTCCATGGTGAACACCCTGGTGATTTTCCCGGCGATCGAAGACATCGCTGAATTCAAAACGACAACCAGCACCCCTCCGGCAGAGTTTGGACGTTCCGGCGGCGGTGTCGTACAGGTAGCGACGAAGTCCGGAACCAACGACATTCACGGTGCCGCATATTGGTTCAACCGCTCCAAGCTGCTTGCGGCAGATACATATAACTACACCACAACCCCTCAAACGCAGCCCGAGCTGAGCCGCAATCAATTCGGAGCTTCGCTGGGTGGGCCGATCTGGAAGAACAGGGTTTTTGCGTTTGTCGATTACCAGGGCTGGCGTCAGAATGTGCCGGCAGGCATTACGGATACGCGTGTGCCGTCGGCGCTGATGAGGACAGGCAATTTCACGGAACTCCTCAGCTCGACCGGAGCAGCAACGGCCACCAGCATCCCCTATTCCGGGCTGCCAGGCTGCGCCGCCGCCAAGGCCGCTCAGCCCAACGCCTTCCTTACCACCGCAAACGGTAATTACGGATACGTCTTTAATCCTCAGACGTGTCTGCCTTTTGGTTGGGATACGACGGCTGACGCACCGACGGCGAGCATCAATATTATCCCCATGGCCAACCAGAACCAGACGGGCATCAATTATCTGAATGCGTTTCCCGTCGCCAACATCACAGGCGCAGACTTGGCGACGAATGGAGTGAATTTCTCGCGCGCGCAACAGAACATCACACAAATGAACGACTACGATGCGCGCCTGGATTTTGTCGTCAGTTCCAAAGATACTGTCTTCGCCCGCTATAGCCTCGGCGATGACTTTCTGAACAACGTTCCATTCCTCGTCGATTCCTCCCACTTCCTCCCTTCCGGCAACGGCACCAACCCGGCCCATCCGAGGCAGGTTGCAGTGGGCTATACGCATATCCTCAGCAACACCGTGATCAACGAGTTCCATTACGGCTACATTCGGGATCTTCTCGGGTACCAGCAACCGGACAGCAGTGTTCCGCTGGCGGCCAACCTGGGCATCGCAAATGCCAATACCTCTCCGTTGCTGGGCGGCATGCCGATCATCGGCGGCTGGTACGGCAACCTCAGCTACGTAGGTGATGGCGGCCCGTATCTGATTATCGAACCTACGCAGCAGTTCAGCGATTCAGTGAGCTGGATCAAGGGCAAGCATACGTTCAAGTTTGGTGGCAGTATCATTCATCGCGATGTGAACTGGGACCAGGGGAATGATGCCAAGGGTTACTTCTGGATCGACGATGGAAACTTCGGCGCGTATCCTGCCGCCACCTCAGGCCATGGGACCTTTACAGGTTACGAAACCTCTGAACTGCTTGCTGGCTTCATGGGAGCATACGTGGTGGGCGGATTTTCGGGTTACTACGAGACGCGAAGCTGGGAGAACGGCTTCTATGCGCAAGACGACTATCGCGTCAACCGCAAGCTGACGCTGAACCTCGGCCTGCGTTACGATCTCTACACTTGGCCGAGAGAGGCCCACAACCATCAGTCCAACTTCGACCCTTCGACTGGGGAACTGGTTGAGGCGGGAGCCGCCGGGTGGAATTCCTCGCTGATCAACACGCCGATGAAGAATTTCGGTCCACGGGTCGGATTCGCTTATGACCTGTTTGGGACCGGCAAGACCGTACTCCGCGGCGGATACGGCTTGTTCTATTACCTGGATCGTGGCGGGGTTGCGAACGAACTTTCTGAAAACCCGGACTTCAACGGAACGCAAACCTACTACGCGTGTCCAACAGCGACAACCTGCGAGACGAGCCCTCTGGTCACTCTGAGCGGCGAGGCGCCCCTGGGAAGCTTGAATCCCGTGGGAGCCACAGGAGCCCTACCGGCGAAAGTGGGCATCAGCCCGACCGCCGTGAACAATACCGATAACGTCATCTACTACCCGAAGAACAGCCCGAACTCTCATATCCATCAATGGAACATTCAGGTCGAGCAGGCTTTGGACAGCAAGACCTCGTTGGACGTCGGATACGTCGGGACGCACATGGGGAACCTTGCGACCCCGTTCAATGCCAATGCGACGATTCTGGGTACGGGCATCAATAGCATCCCGGCCACTTCGTGGTTCCCGCAAGGGGGTGCAATCAATCCGAATGGCGTGGGTACGATCAATGCCTACGAGATGATCGGGAGTGGTAACTACAACGGTCTCCAGACGAAAGTGACCCGCAGGATGAGCAACGGGCTGATGCTCAGCGCCGCCTACACTCTGTCGCGCACGTTGGATAACTCTGCCGACGCGCTCAGCAATGCTCCGAACGGCATCGTGGTGGGGAACAATGGCACGCCATTGTTGAACTACCAAGAAGGCCATTCGGACAACGATCAGCGCCACCTCTTCGCCGCCAGCGTGATCTATGAACTGCCTTTCGGACGCGGAAAAATGTTCGGTAACGATATTCCGAAAGCGGCTGATTACGTGTTTGGAGGCTGGCAGTGGAACAATGTGATCCTCTTGGCCACTGGAACGCCGATGGATATCCAAGGTGGCGGCGGCCTGAACAACCGTCCTGACTACCATGGCGGATGCAAGACTGACGCGTCGGCATTCGTCTGGATCAGCTGTTCGGCGGGTGCGTTTACCGCGCCTGCGGGACAGATCGGCGATCTGCCGCGTAACTTCTTCACCGGACCGGGAACCCACACCTGGGATACCTCGCTCACCAAGAGCTTCTCCATTACGGAACGAGTGAAGACGGAGCTCCGGGCACAGGTGTACAACCTGACCAACACGCCCCAGTTGGAGCAACCGGATAACAAGTACACGGATAGCAACTTCGGACAGTTGCTCACTCCACGGCTTGCGCCTACCAATCGCGAGCTGGAGCTCGCGGTGCGTATATCCTTCTGACCGCATTTGGCAGAGCCGAGAGCAAGAGTAAGCTCCCGGCTCTGTTCTTGATTTACTTGCTCCTCAGGTCTTGATTGGCCTGCCCCCAAACCGGTTCAGCCGGCTGTGGCTATGAAAAACAATCGCCCAGTCACGCGGTTACTGATCTTGCTATGCCTGCTCGCACTGCCTTGTGCAGCAGCGCAAGCTCCGTCGGTTCGCAAGATCGAGCCTCCCAACTGGTGGGTGAGTTTCACTCCCCAGGTTACGCTGTTGCTGACTGGTGAAAACCTCAGCGGGGCACGAGTGGAAAGCGGAACGGCGGGCGTGGCTGTTCTCGATTCGCCAGGATCGGCGAACGGGCATTACCTTTTCGTTCATCTGCAGCTGGACTCGGCTTTGGCCCCGGGAACCGTCAGATTGCAGCTCACGACGTCAGCAGGATCAACTACCGTTCAACTGCCGGTGTCGGCACGTGCAGACACCGCAGGTCACTTCCAAGGAACGTCGCGGGACGATGTGATCTATCTCATCATGCCCGACCGGTTCGCCGACGGTGATGCGAGCAATGACCAGCCACCGCATTCCACGGGAATCTACGACCGGAAGAATCCCATGGCGTACCACGGCGGCGATCTACGCGGGATTCGTGATCATCTCGGATACTTGCACGACCTGGGCGTGACGACGCTCTGGTTAACGCCGGTTTGGAAGAACACAGACTCCGATTATCACGGCTACCACGTCGTTGATTTCTATGCCCTCGACGATCACATGGGGTCGATGCGGGAATATCAGGATCTGGTCGCGGGTGCACACCAGCTCGGCATGAAAGTGCTGATCGATTACGTGGCGAACCACACGGGCCCGAATCATCCCTGGGCGAACGATCCGCCAACTCCGACATGGTTTCATGGCTCGCCGGCGCATCACCTGGACCCGGCTTACACATTTTCCGGGCTGGTGGACCCTCACGCTTCGCCGCGCGAGTCTCGCGCCACCTTGGAGGGATGGTTCGCCGGCAAGTTGCCCGATCTGAATGGGGACGATCCGGAGTTGGGAGTGTATCTCGCGCAGAATGCGATCTGGTGGGTGGAGATGGGGAAACTCGACGGCTTCCGTCTGGATACATTTCCTTATTGTTCACGGCAGTTCTGGAGTGGCTGGCACGCACGCATACGCGAAGTTTATCCGCACATCAACAGCATTGGCGAAGTGGCCGATGGAGATTCAACGATCACTTCCTTCTTTGAGGGTGGGCGCAAGCAATTCGACGGCATCGATTCCGGGCTCTCGACTGTATTCGACTTTCCGCTGGAAAATGTGCTGCGCGATGTCGTAAACAAGGGAGCGCCCATACAGAAGATGATTGATGTGCTGCAACACGACGAACTTTATCCGCATCCGGAGATGCTGGTTACGTTTTTCGGAAATCACGATCACACACGCTTTGTTAGTGAGAGAGGTAGTGATGCAGCCAGGCTGAAAGCTGCGTTCTCGCTGCTGCTCACGCTGCGCGGCATTCCGCAAATTTATTCGGGCGATGAAATTGCCATGCCCGGCGGCGCCGATCCCGACAACCGGCATGATTTTCCGGGTGGCTTTCCTGGCGATCCGCGAAATGCCTTCACTGCGAGCGGACGCACTCCTGAGCAAGAGGATGTATTTGCCCATGTGCAGTCGCTACTGGCACTGCGGCAAGCGCATCCCGCATTGCGAACGGGGAAACAATGGCACATCGGCTGGGACGACAGCTATTATGCTTTTCTGCGGGAACTGCCGGAGGAAAAGCTGCTGGTGATCTACAACAATGCCCCTGGAGCGCGCGAACTCAACATCCCCGTCGATGACACCCCACTGGAATCTGCGCACCAGCTGCAGTCGGTGTTTGGAAATAGTGCTGCGGAACTGGCCGGCGGGAAAGTGAAGGTCTCACTGCCCGCTCACACACTCTGTGTGTTCTTGGTGCATTAGCCAATGAGTGGCGGGTTTAGGGGGCCAGTGTTCATTGATCAGGAACAAGTCGACACGAGCCAGAATCCCTCAATCAAGCTTTGATCCTCGTGTTTTACCTGCCGGAATATCGACGATCTGGCGGCACGCCGAAAATCACACCGCAGGTTACGAGCCGGATTGAAACCCAGGGATGCAACAGTTTTGGAGCGAGGCGCAGGCAGTTTGGAGTTACATTGGAACCTGCCTATTGGATCCTTCCTCATGAAGTTTCTGCGAGATCAATGCCGGTGCCGCGAGAAATCAGTCTCGTCTCCTGTTGCATTCCATAGCCTGGAGTCTGCCCGGTTGGCCGCAAAACGACTCCGAACCCTGCTGCTCCTGGTGGCGCTGTTCGTTGCCGGAGGAGCCGCTGTTCGGGCTCAGAGCGCTGGCCATTCCACCGAATCTCCCCTCATGAGCCAACTTAATCAAGCGCTCGGTCTATCCGAGCACGGAGACAAGCAGGGGGCCATGAACCTTGTCCTCCAATTGCTCGAGCAGCATCCGAACTTCGAACCAGCGGTGAAGCTGAAAGGCATGTTGCTGGAGGAGACGGGCCACACTTCTGAGGCGGCCGAGACCTACGACCAGGCTTTGAGACTCACGCCCAACGACCCCGATGTGTTGCTGAAAACAGGCATCTACAAACTGACCGCTGGGCAAAAAGAGGAAGCCATCAAGCTGCTGGAGCACTGCATCCGCATTCTTCCCGGCGACGGAGACGCGCACTATTATCTTGCCCAGGCATACCACCTGAACGGGCAAGACGATTGGGCGCTGCGCGCCATCCGTCTGAGTCTGAAGGCCGAGCCTGACAACGCATCGGTGTGGCAAAAGTACGGAGAGCTGCTATGCATCACCGGAGATTGCGACGCCGGCCTTAAGTGGCTGCTCAAAGCACAGCACTCGGATGCCACCCTACCCAGGATCGACTACGACATTGCTCTAACGGATCTGAAGCTGATGGATCTCGCCGGCACCGCACAGTACGCCACTCGAGCTGTGGAATCTCAACCCAACGATGTGCCAGCCTTGCAACTGCTGGCGGCCGCGGACGTGAAGCTTGCTAAATGGCAAGAGGCTAAACACGCCTTTGAACGCATCCTCACCTTCAAGCCCGACGATGTGGATTCGCTGTTCGGGCTTGGCCAGTGCGAACTGGAATTGAAGAACTACTCGGCCGCCGTCGATAAACTGCAAGCGGTGCTGCAGGTCGCCCCCACTCGGCTTTTGGCGCACTACTATCTGTCACGGGCTTTTGCCGGGATGGGCAGGACGGCAGACGCTCAGCACGAGGCAGCCTTACATCAGTTAATGATGGAACAAATGACGTTCGTCCGTTCCGTGGAGCGCGAGGGCAGCGAAAGCCCGATCACCCCTCAGGCCTATCAGCTGCTGGCCAATCATCGCGAAGAGGATGCCTTGCAGCTCTACCGAAATCACTTTAAGGGAACCTCGGCTACCCCGGCTGATGCGTATGTGTTCGTCGGAAAACTATATCTCACGCTGGGCCGTAAAGAAGACGGATTGCGTTGCCTTCACCACGCCCTCGGACTTCAACCCACCGTTCGGGGAGCTCATACCTATGAGGGAATCCTCGCTCTGAAATTGGGCGATCTGAGCAGTGCCGAGAATGAGTTTAAAGCCGAACTCGCCAACGACCCGAATTCACAAACGGCAATTGCCGAGATGGGCGAGGTCCGCTATCACCAGGAACGTTGGTCCGAAGCCGCGGAACAACTGGCGAAGTCCAGAACCATGACTCCGGAGCTGCTCTACATGCTGTGCGACTCCTACTTCCATGTCGGCAAAGTATCGGATGCAGACTTGACTGCTGAAACTGCGGCAGCCTACGGGAGAAACAATTCTCAGCTGATGAAGGATCTCATCGACCTTCTCGTCCACAACGGACAAGCGGACCTCGCGCAGCGCTTGTCGGCGAATCTGCCGCTAAACAAACAATAGCTGTGCATCACGGTCCGCTGCTTTCCGTTACCGTGAGGATCTGGTCTGCTTTGACGTTCTTCAGAACCTGTTTGACGCCGCTCGGCCATCTGAGTTCGATGCTGTCCGCTACGGTGGCCGATCCCAGCCCGAAATGTACTCGCTTATCGCTTGAAGAGTTGTAGCCTATCGCGGTTGTCGCGTGGTTGTACTGCGTTCCTAGTGAAGTTGTTACTTTGACCTTGGTTCCCAGACCGTCGCGGTTGGATTTCACTCCGACCAGCTTCAGAATGATCCAGTGGTTGCGGTTGCTGGGCTTCTGATCACCACTGCGATTCATCCATATCTCTGGAGGACCGTTCAGCACACTCACCACGGCGTCGATTCTGCCGTCATTGTTAAGGTCGCCGAAGGCTGCGCCGCGATGTGGTGCCGGAACCTGGAACGACGCTCCCGCCTTAACGCTCACATCCTCGAAGCTCAGCCCGCCTTTGTTGCGAAAAACTCGATTCGGAAGCGGAAACGACCGGTGCGCCAACGCCATGGCGTTGTCCAGAATGTCGGCATTGGCGGTGAACAGATCCTTGTTCCCATCGTTGTCGAAATCGAAAACGCCTACGCCCCAGGCGGTGGAGCGGCTGGTCAGGGCGCTGAGTCCCGCCGTCGCGGTGACATCCTGAAACTGACCCTCCCCGAGATTCTTGTAAAGGGGAAAACCTTCCCCGAACATCGCAGTTTCAAAAATGTCCGGCTTTCCATCGTTGTCGATATCCCGGGAATCCGCTCCCATTCCAGCGATTGCTTTGCCGAATGCGTTGTACGCAACGCCGGCGAGCAGCGCGACATTCGTAAAGGTTCCGTCTCCGTTGTTGTGAAGGAGATAATTCTCGAAAGTATCGTTGGAGACGAAGATATCGGTGAATCCGTCGTCGTCATAGTCGGCAAACGCCAGGCCCATCCCCTTGCCAACGTATTGGGAGATGTGCGACTGCTCGGAGACATCGGTGAATGTTCCGTCGCCGTTGTTGCGATAGAGAATGTTCGGCGTTCCCAGAAAATCGACCGGAGAGCAGTAGGCCGGAAGCCCCTGTTGAACGCAGAGAGCCGCCGTTTTGATGCTGTAATTGAGGTAGTTCACTACGAACAGATCAAGAAGGCCGTCGTTGTTGTAATCGATCCATCCTGCGGCGACGGACCACGCCTTGCCGAGCTTTGGAACCATGCCGCCGACTCCCGCTTTTTCGGTCACATCCGTGAAGGTGCCGTCTCCATTGTTATGGAAAAGCTGGTTGCGGTTGACGCCCGTCACGTAGAGATCGACGTATCCATCATTGTCGTAATCGCCGGCGGCCACGCCCATCGAATACCCGATGCCCTGCAGGCCCGCCTTCTCGGTCACGTCAGTGAAGGTGCCGTCGCCATTGTTGCGGAAGAGGCGGTTGTAATAGCTGGGATCACTCTTCTCCAGTGACGGGATCGCCCCACCGTTCGTAAAAAAGATGTCGAGCAAACCGTCGTTGTTGTAGTCGAAGACCGCTACTCCGCCGACCATGGTTTCAAACGTGTACCGCTGGGGACTGACGCTGTTCTTCAGCTTGAACTTGATCTTCGATTGTTCGATTACGTTCTCGAACTGGATCGCGGATGCGGCCGATACGGTCTTCGTGGAAACCTTGGCAGGAACCGTTCGACGATGCGGCGCGGCCTGATGCGGCGCGGCCTGAGCGGCACTTGACGAGCTCGTAGGCGAGGCTTGCGCAAGCAAGCCGGGAACAGTCCAGAGTACGCAGAGGGCTAGCTGCGCGGCGAGAAGGATCGGGCAGGTTTTTTCGAATCCGCGTCCGCGATGCTGAGAGGGCCCTGTCATTTGATAGTTGGCATGTGCCGGCTCGGATTGAGCCCTAGCGCGATACAAACGAAGATTGTAAATGTGCCCGGCGCATCGGCGCCTGATGACTCCAGAGGTCATCGTGAAATGTGCTTCGATTGCCTTGCTCCCCCTGAGAATTCCGGTTGACAGTGCCGTTTATCATTTTATAATGATTCTCATTCAATAATTATGCGCCTCAGCCATGGAGAGTTCCGTAAACTGGCCGCGAAGCACGGCTTGGCGGTTACTCACCAGCGCCAGGTGGTCTATGAAGCAGTCATCGCTTCCCACGGGCACTATTCTCCAGAAGACATTTACGCCGCGGTCCGGCGGCGTATTCCATCCATTTCTCTCGCTACCGTCTACAACAATCTGCGGCTTTTCATCGACTGTGGATTGCTGCGCGAAGTCACCCCGCATGCTTCCACGCTGCGCGTGGACGGCAATCTCGAACCTCACCACCATCTCGTCTGCTCCCGCTGCAAATCGGTGCAAGACATCGAAGGAGATTTGATCGATCTGAAGCGGCTATCCCGGCACCTGCCGGACGGCTTTGACCTGACGCAGCCGTTGATCGAGGTCTTTGGCCTCTGTCGCCGCTGCAGCACCAAAACGTAGTTCTTTCAGGCAGTAAGCAATCAAAACTCGAAGGTGAAAACATGATGGAAAATACACTCGCGACTTCATCGGGAAGTGTTTCCCCCGAAACAAAAGACAAAAGCACGTTAACTGAATCGCAATGCCCCTTCGGGCACGGCGTTCGCAAATCCCATGCGAATGTCGATTGGTGGCCGAATCAGGTGAACCTGAAGGTCCTGCACCAGCACTCCCCGCTGTCCGATCCGATGGGGAAGGAGTTCAATTACGCCGAAGAGTTCAAGACGCTTGACCTGAAGGCCGTGATCAAGGATCTGCATGTCTTGATGACGGACTCGCAGGCATGGTGGCCGGCTGATTTTGGCCACTACGGGCCGCTTTTTATTCGTATGGCATGGCACAGCGCGGGTACATACCGTATCGGCGACGGCCGCGGCGGAGCCGGATCCGGTCAGCAGCGTTTCGCGCCACTCAACAGCTGGCCCGACAACGTAAACCTGGACAAGGCGCGCCGGCTGCTCTGGCCGATCAAACAGAAGTATGGAAAGAAAATCTCCTGGGCCGATCTCATGATTCTCGCCGGCAACGTCGCCCTCGAGTCAATGGGCTTTAAGACGTTCGGCTTTGGCGGCGGACGCCCCGACGTCTGGGAACCCGAAGAGGAAATCTATTGGGGGCCCGAGGGAACCTGGCTGGCCGATGAACGCTACAGCGGCGACCGTGATCTTGCGAATCCGCTGGCGGCAGTGCAAATGGGCCTGATTTACGTAAATCCGGAAGGGCCCAATGGAAAGCCCGATCCCATTGCAGCGGCACGGGATATCCGGGAAACATTCGCCCGCATGGCGATGAACGACGAAGAAACGGTCGCGCTCATCGCCGGCGGACACACCTTCGGCAAAACCCACGGTGCTGCGGTTCCCGCCCAATATGTCGGCGCGGAACCAGAAGGCGCCCCCATCGAAGAGCAAGGCCTGGGATGGAAGAATAAATTTGGTAAGGGTTTTGGTGGCGATACAATCGGCAGCGGTCTGGAAGTCATTTGGACCACCACGCCCACGAAGTGGAGCAACAACTTCTTCACCAACCTGTTCAGCTACGAATGGGAACTGACGAAGAGTCCGGCCGGCGCACATCAGTGGACACCGAAGAAAGGCGCAGGCAAAGGCACGGTACCCGATGCGCATGATCCCTCAAAGCGTCACGCACCATCCATGCTGACTACCGACCTCGCCCTGCGCTTCGACCCGGAGTACGAAAAAATCTCGCGGCGCTTCTACGAGCATCCGGATCAGTTCGCAGACGCGTTTGCGCGAGCATGGTTCAAGCTCACGCACCGCGACATGGGGCCGATCTCGCGTTATCTTGGGCCTCTCGTTCCCAGGGAGCCTCTGGTGTGGCAAGATCCTGTTCCCGCTGTGGATCATAAATTGATCGGGGAGAAGGATATCGCTGCTCTCAAGGCCAAGATCCTCGCTTCTGGACTGTCGATCTCTCAACTGGTCACGACTGCCTGGGCGTCCGCGGCCTCGTTCCGTGGCTCGGACAAGCGTGGCGGGGCGAACGGAGCGCGCATTCGTCTCGCGCCCCAGAAAGATTGGGAAGTGAACCAGCCGGCCGCGCTGGCGAAGGTTCTCAAGAAGATCGAGGCCATCCAGAAGGAGTTCAATGGCTCGCAGTCCAACGGGAACAAAGGGAAGAAGGTCTCGCTCGCAGACTTGATCGTGTTGGGCGGCTGTGCAGCTGTCGAGGAAGCTGCGAAAAGGGCCGGGTACAAAGTCAAGGTTCCCTTCTCGCCGGGACGCACGGACGCTTCGCAGAAGCAGACCGACGTTCATTCCTTCGCTGTAATGGAGCCAGTCGCAGACGGGTTCCGCAACTATCTCCGCAGCGGACAGATCTTGTCGGCTGAGGAGTTCCTGGTCGACCGAGCGCAGTTGCTCACTCTGACTGCCCCCGAGATGACTGTTCTCGTCGGCGGTATGCGCTCACTGAATGCGAACTTCGGGCAGACCAAACACGGCGTGTTCACCAGCCGTCCTGAAACCCTGACGAATGATTTCTTCGTCAACCTGCTCGACATGAATACGGAGTGGGAGCCCTCTTCGACGGAAGGCGTGTATGAGGGGCGTGATCGGGCGACGGGCAAACTCAAGTGGACCGGCACGCGCGTCGACCTGGTGTTCGGTTCGAACTCGCAGCTCCGGGCAATCGCGGAAGTCTATGCATCCAACGACTCGAAAGAGGCGTTTGTGAAGGACTTCGCGGCTACATGGAACAAGGTAATGAACCTGGATCGGTACGACCTCGCTTGAGGTCTCGGCGAAGAAGACGGATCGGTCGTCGTTAGACCGAAGCTGTCGCTTTTCCTGGCTCGCGGGGGCTTATCGGGCCCCCGCGCCTTTCTTACAAATGGCGGCGGTGTTCATCCGGCAGCAGCAGCGTGGCTATGCGCGCCGAAAAACGGGTTCTCCCTCCCAGGCTCACAGTCAATCGGCCGCCATTCCCTGTACCTCCGGCTCGCACTGAATTGGAGTCGACGCCATGGAGCCGCGCAGTTCAGTTTCGAGGGCCGCCAGTTGAGCTTCGATTTCCTCGACCGCTTTGCGCTTGCGGATGACTTCGTCGCGATACCTCCGCAAAAAGTAATCGATGGTCTCGACGCGGATCCTGATTGAACCCGAGGGTTTATTCTCGTCCAGGTCCTTAAAGCAGAAATAGGGTGTGCCCGACTGTTCGATGATTCCCTCAATGACACCGTAAATGGGAGCATCGTGGCCGCATTTGAAGCTGGAAACCTCCAGCGCCACCAGGTTCGGGTGCCGCGCCGTGAATTTCGCAGCCCATACTTTGTGGTTGGTGCTGCAGGAGTAAGAGTTCTTCCAGGCGTCCGTTATATCCAGAGCATGACTGATGACGCCGGCACGCACCTCATCGCCAAAAAGTCGTTCCAACATATCTTCATCGAGTGGCAACGTGTTCTGCGAAAAAATGGGATAGCCCAGCTTCTGGAACTCTTCCATGATCTCGTGATTCAGCCCGGGGTCGTGGTGATATGGCCGGCCCAACATCACGATGCCAATGCGGTCCTCTCGTTCAAGCTGGTCGAGAACCCGGCGGGCCTTGCGGCGGATGCCGCTTTCGTAATCCTCCAGCGCCTTGTACCCGACCTCAACTGCCCGATCATTTTCCTCCTGTGACAATCCGAGGATGGGTTGCCATGCCTGCAGCATCTGGTGGGCAAACAGCTTGCGATCGGCGAAATTCAACACCGGATCGACGTACTTGACGTTGTGCTCTGCGAAGACGTCATTCTCTTTGGTGAATGCCGCTTTCACTGTCTCCGGTGTTGCGGTTACGGTGGGGCAGGCATTCGCGCCCACAATCTTCACCAGCGGCGAAGTCAGCACGTCATACATCGGGAAAAAGATGACGTTCAGCGGCTTCTTGCGATGCTTTTCCTGGATGAGATTGTAAACGTGCGAAATGCCGATCTTCGCTGGGAAGCAAGGATCGATCGCACCGCGGCTTGCTCCCGCTCTGTACAAGTCAGAACTGGTGTAGTCGGAATAAACAATGTTTTCCGGCTGTACACCCAGGCTCTCGAGATATCCGTTGAAGAGGGGCGCGTACGTGTAAATATTCAGCACGCGAGGAATACCTACACGGACTCTCTTGCGGTTCTCCATGAGAGGAACGCGCTCCTTCGCCGCCTTGTTCCAGAATTTTGCCACCGGAATCGGATCGGCGACGCTCCTTGCGTTCACCGGCCGGAAAACCTCGTGCGCGGCGATATCGACAAAGTTGGGATGCTTGTCTTTGATTTCGTCGAGGCCCGCCTTGATGTCCTTCATGTCGTTCACGTCCTCGACCAGGCCTTTTTCACAGGTTGCGATGATCAGCCGCTGCTCCCCGTGCATGAGCGGAACCTTGGTCACCTTCTGGATGGGGACAAAGCTCATCTCATTCTGGGGAGCGGTGCGGATATCGATGAAGGTGCGCAGACAATTGTTCTTGCAGAAGTTGCAGCGTGTGGCTTCGTTGCGCGTAGTGCGGTACTCGATTTTTCGAACTGCATCCAGACCGACAAATGTCGTCTGCTGGCCGTTGCGCCACAGGCGCAGCGATTCTGCAGCAGCGCCAATTGCGCCTGACTCCCCGCAGAACTCGTGCACAATAATCTCGGGCTTCTTGCCGGCGGCACGAAAGCTGTTGTGGATGAAATCCACTTCTGCTTTTACAACCGCCATGTTGTTCTGTGTTCCGCCTTGCAGCACAAAGCGCGTGCCCAGCGCCGCCAGATTGGGAATGCTGGCCACGTACAGGAATACGTTCTTGGGTAGTACCGCCGCCAGACCTGCCAGGATTTCCTCCGCCCGCCAGCCCTGCCGCTGGAAGTTCACGATGTCGGACTGCATGAAGACCGCACAGCCGTAGCCGAAAACCGGCATGGACTGCGCGGAGAAGGCTAGATCAGCATACTGCTCAACGCCCAATCCGAATCCCTCAGCAGTTGATTGCAGAAAGTAGCCGTTACCCGCGGAGCACTGCGTGTTCAGCTTGAAATCTTTCACGCGGCCGTTGTGCAGAATAATGATTTTGATATCCTGCCCGCCCACGTCGACGATGACATGCGGATCTTCGTAGAACTTCAGGGCCGACTCGGTGTGAGCCACGGTCTCCACCAGCGCCACATCGGCGTGCAAGACATCTTTCAAAATATCTTTGGCGTATCCGGTGGTTGCGACACCCAGCACCTCGAGCTTGGCGTTTTGCGCTTCGACTTGTCCGCGCAGATTCTCGAACATCTCGATCGTGTCCTGGATGGGGTTGCCGTTTGAGAGCTGGTAGGCCTTGCACAGGATGTCGCCACGTTCGTCCAGCAGTACGGCTTTCGTCGAAGTCGACCCTCCGTCAATACCGATGAAACCGCCGACGGTCTGACCTTTTTGGAACGTGGCCGGCGTAAATTTCTTCCGGCGATAGGCTTCCTTGAATCCGTCGAGTTCTCCGTCTCTTGAAACCAGACCTTTCGCGCCAGACTTCGCTTTCTCCTCCTGCCGGCCAAACTCGATGTAATACACGAGTTTCTCGCAGCCCTGGTAACAGCCGACACACTCGTCCTCGCTTTTGCCGAACTCGATCGCTCCCAGAGCCGCGAAGTACTGCGCATTGTTGGGGACTTTGATCAGATCTTCGGGCTTCGAGCCTTCCGGGATGGCGACTTTGCGTTCCTGCCACATGCGAGGAATGTTCGCCTGCCAGGCCTCGCGCATGCCTTGGATGAAACTGTTTGGCCCACCCAGGAGAAGTACGTGTGGCCGAAGTGTGTGACCGCGGGTTAACACACTCAGATTCTGCAGAACGATCGCCTCAAACAGGGAAGCCATCAGTTCGTTCGGAGGCGTCCCGACCTTCTGCAGGCTGTTAATGTCCGTCTCGGCGAAAACCCCGCACTTGCCGGCTACTTTGTGCAGCTTGATCCCGTGGTAGCCTTGCAGTGCCAACTCGGCAGTGGGGATTTTCAGCTTCGCGTTGATCTTGTCGATGACGGCCCCGGTCCCGCCGGCGCACTTGTCGTTCATCGACGGAATTTTCTTTTTGCGCCCCGTCTCGTCGTCGTCCTTGAACACGATGATCTTTGCATCCTGTCCACCCAACTCAATCACCGAATAGACCTCGGGATGGAGCTTTTCCACGGCCAGGGACACGGCCGTCACTTCCTGCACGAACTTCGCGCCAATCTGCTCGGCAATCCCGCCGCCCCCGGAACCCGTCATGAACATTCGCGTGTTGTGCCGGTTGATCCCAACTTCGGCCTCCATCCGGCGCAGAAACTCCAGGGTCTTCTCCGGTTGCTTGGTCTCGTGCCGCTGGTAGTCCTGCCAGAGAATCTGGTCCGTCGTGGCGTCGACGACGGTTGCTTTTACGGTCGTAGATCCGACATCGAGGCCCACCAGATATTGAGTGTGATGGTCGTGGGGCTTTTGATAGGGAGCCGCGGCAATATGAAACAGCTGGGGTGGCTTGTGTTCCTGTTCTGCAAGATGGTCGTGCATTCAATCTCTCCGATCGGGTCCTGCGTATGAATGAATGATGTGAACGAATATGCACCGGCGGCGATTCCTGCACCGCCGGTCAGATCGGCTAAGCGGCATTGGGAAGTGCGATGCCCGGCATGCGCGCGCGGCGCCATAGCCGGCTGCTCTTGTCCATCCGATCGCCAACATGGAGGATGAACTGCGCAGCCGTACCGGCAATGCCTTCTCGATGCGGCACATGGTAGAACGGTCGTTTCAGTTCGGGATGTTCGGCAATGTACTCTCGAATTTGTTCCATCGTTTTCCCAGTGGAACCCAAGCACTGCTCGAATTCGAGTTTGGCTTTTACCTTCGCTTCGCCAAGAGCCATTTGCACCCGACTGTGCGCGTTAACCTCGCCCTCCCCTGAGGTCTCGATCGGAAGAAAGATCATGTCTTTGAATTTGTTGATGACTGCGGACTGAACTCCGTCGGATTGCGACGAAGGCATGCAGCCGAATGGCTTCAGCGCCAGCACCATGTGGCACAGGTGATGAACCGTGTAATACACGTTCTTTCCCACCTCAAGATGGCCTTCTCCGCCGCGCGCAAACTGGTTGTAGAAGGGATGAGCGAATTCAGCCAATTCTCTCTGCGGTACCAGGTGATGGGTGAGGCCGCCGAGATTCTTGATCGTCCGGTGATACAGGCCATTCCACATCCACTCCCCGATTCCGAGCCCAATCAGCTTCTTCCGCAATCCCAGATCGTTGGCCAGATGTTTTTTCAGCTCCCACCACTCCGGATTTCGGTGCGGACGATTCGCCGGCCACTTCGCTTTGGCGTGCGCTTTCGCCTGATACATCAGGTACGCCACCCAAGTCGCGATCGGTTCGACGAGAACCTGCGCCCCTTCCCGCTCTAGAAATTCGAACATGTGGAAGTTGCCGTCGCCCTCGGTGATCTGCGCCCAAAACTCGCCCGTAATCTTCACCACCGGCTTCACCTTGGTTCGATCTACTTCAATGCTATCCATCTTTTCGCGAGCAGCGGACAGCGCATTGAGATAGTCTTTGCCCCGCAGATGCTCGTTCATCTTGCCGAACACGTTAAATGTGTTCCGCAGAATCTTGTTGCTCTTGAACTTTGGTTTGGCCCAGTTTGGCGCGCGCTCCTCGATCTCAAATGAATCCCGATTCCTGAGGTCTTCGCAGAGTCCGTCCACGGTCTCGCGAAACACGCGATCCGTCTCGCCCTTGGTCACCTCGAACGGGCGAATCTGGTAGATCAGATCGTTAAACACATCGCCCAGGTGCATGGCGTTGAGCATGCCGAATCCGAAGTCGATAGTGAACTTCAATCCAGGCTCGCCCGAAGCAGCCTTGATGCCGTCGCTGTCCTTGAACAGCAGCACGCGGAAGCCGTCGAAGCCGGCGTTCTTCAGAGCAAATCGATACTCGGCCTCATACATGCCGAAGCGGCAGGGACCGCACGAACCCGCCGTAAAAAACACATAGTTGTCCAGAATGTCCTGGCGCGGAATGCCTTCCTTTTCCAGAAACTGGAGGTACTGCACCAGGTTCCCCACCGTGAAATAGGTCGGATTGCACTGCCCGTTGTTGCCGTATTCCTTGCCGATCTGAAATGCAGGCACGTCCGGCACCGGCAGCTTTTCGCAACGATATCCGCAGCCTTGGAACACCGCGCGAATCAAGTCCTCGTGTTTCCATGTGAAGCCACCGAACAGAATCGTCACGCGGCTGCGTTCTTCTGCCGTGAAAGCGCGCTCAATGGGACGGTGGAAGTGTTTCGGCTGGTCAAGTCCGGCAATCTTCCGCAAGCGCATGCGCTCGGCTTCCAATCGCTGCTTGATCTCCGAGTCATTTTCAATCTGGACGAAATTCGTCGCCATACGATCCTCCGATGGTGTCTGGAATTTGAATTTGAGCGGTGGCTTCGAACGTGACGGTGGGGTAGTGGATTCGCCCGTTGCAGAGCGGCAGGGCGATTTCCCCTGAAGATGGCAGACTTGCGGGACGGAACGAAATCCCGGGTACGACGGACTTTCTACTGTACAGCATCCGAACTCCAAAAGTTGGCGAGGAGGTTCGAAGTCTTACACCGGCGGAACTGCTGCGAGGGAGTCCCGTAGGCGCCGGATTTGGCAATGGACCGCGTTTGGGATGCGGACAATATTGAAACAGTTGTCCAATGCTTCTATATCCCAATCACGGCTGAAACAGAACCCTATATCGAATCTTTTATCAAAACCACAGCTCCCAGTTCAAGTCGACTGGAAACGAGGTAGTGACAAGGTTTGAACAAACCTTGTCACCACCGGGAATGGGGTAGTGGCTCAATATGATTTCCACAGGGCTTCCCGTCGCCCCTGAATCCATGGCATCATTTAACGCCCGAGAGCAGTGCCCGCACACCTCTCGCCTTCGACAGATCAGCGGGGTCGGTCCGGTAACGTCACTTCACTACTAGTTGCGCTTGCGAAGCGAACGTCCTATCTATCTGTCGCACATTGACGAGCTCGGTTGTCACAAGGGGTTGTGATGTGCTAGCTTTCCAGAACTGGTATGCGGCGGGTTCTGTCCAGTTTCCTACTCGGGGTGCTTGCTTGGAGTTTTGTTGCACCGCTTGCCCTGGCGCTGACAACAAGTGCTCCTGCATCGTGCTGTCGCCGAAACGGCAAACACCATTGCATGTCGGGAATGTCCGACATAGCGTCCGGTGATCGACCTGCGTTCCGTACAATCCCTTGTTGCCCTTACCGTTCGCAGACTGCCACGACAACTGTTGTGGTCGCCTTAGAGGCTTCACAGATCACCGCGTATTACTCCCCATCGGGGACTTTAGTCGTCCGATCCGATTCCGAAGCAGTAGATTCTGGCTCTCACCCTGGAATTACCGAACGTGGTCCTCCTTCCCAGTTCCTCCACATTTAGCTTTCTTTTCACATCGTTGACTAGAAATCCTGTGTATTCGCTTTGCCGTTTTCGTTAGCTCGCACTGTGGGGCGGGTGAATCGGCATGGTGGGATGCCATCGATCGTGGGGTTAAAAGTCCTCAGCGAACTTTGAATAGATTCGGCGCGCGAGCGCCACAACAGCGGCAACCCTCTTGAGCCGCGGAGCATGGAGATATTTTCGTGAGACAGCTCATTCGGTTGACCGCAGTCCTGCCGTTACTAGGCGCCATCGCGTTTGCTTCGATCTTCGGCGCTGTCCGCGGCGTGATTCACGATCCTCAGCATCGTCCGATCCAAGGCGCTCATATCACGTTGAAGGCGAAACACTCCGATTGGACGCGATCGTTTGATTCCGACGGCAATGGAGAGTTTAACTTCACCTCAGTTCCTCTCGGGGATTACACCGTCACCGTGTCTTCGAAGGGTTTCCGGAATACTCAACAGGATGTGATTGTTGAGTCCGATACCAGTCCTGTGTTGCACTTCGGCCTTTCTATCGCGGCAGCAAATGAGAGCGTTGAAGTCTCAGAGATACCCGTTGAGGCGACGACAGAGACGATGACGCCGATAACAACGCTAAACCGCATCGACATTCAAGAAACTCCCGGCGCGGACCGTACCAACGCCATGCAGATTCTGACCGACTACGTCCCGGCAGCCTACATGGTGCACGACATGTTGCACATGCGGGGAGGCCATCAGGTCGAGTGGGCCGTTGACGGCGTCCCCATACCCAACACCAACATCGCCAACAATCTTGGCCCGCAGATCGATCCGAAGGATATCGATTATCTGGAAGTACAGCGCGGCAGCTACGACGCCGATTACGGCGACCGTACCTACGGCATCTTCAACATTGTGCCGCGCACGGGCTTCGAGCGGAATCGGGAATGCGATTTCGTCATCAGCGCGGGAAATTTCTATCAGAGCAACGACCAGTTGAGTTGCGGAAGCCACACTGAGCGCGCCGCCTGGTACGCCAGCCTCAATGGGAACCGCAGCCAGTACGGCCTCATGACGCCCATTCCGCAGACCATCAACGATGCCGCCAACGGCATTGGCGGGTTTGCCTCGTTCATCTTCAATCCTGACCCGAAGGACCAATACCGCCTGGTTGGGTCGCTGCGCAGGGATTATTACCAGATTCCAATCGATCCCGATCTGAATTCGATCGGCAATCAGGTTCTCGTGACATCAGGCTTGGTGCCTAGCTCGGGCCTTCATGATGCCGAGGTTGAGCCCGACGGCTACGCGACTTTCTCGTGGGTTCACACCTTCAGCCCGGAAACCTTGCTGACCGTCTCGCCGTTTTATCATTACAACGGCGCTGACTACCATGGCGGAGCCAACGACCAGCCCGTGATCTCCAGCGTCACGCAGACAGCCAACTACATTGGATCTCAGGCCTCCATCGGCACCAACTTTCACAACAACGATCTTCAGGCTGGCGTCTACGGATTCTTCCAGCACCAATACAACTACTTCGACAATGTCTATACCTGTGGGCAAAACTGCTCGATCTACGGCGTGACCAACCCGACGAACTACCCTCCTTCTTCCATCGGTGTCAATGGAGGCGTCGCTGCATTCTTCATTAACGACAAGTTCAAAGTCACGCCCTGGCTTACGCTCATTGCCGGCCTACGCGAAACCTCTTTCAGCAGCGCGATTTCAGAGAACTCAACTGCCCCTCGCCTGGGCGCCGCCATCCGCATCCCGCATCTCAACTGGACGTTCCGCGGGTTCTACGGCTACTTCTACCAGGCTCCGCCTCTTTCTACCGCGACCGGCGATCTTCAACAGTTGGGCGTGAACCAGGGATTCACGTTTGCTCCACTGCACGGCGAGCGCGACATCGAATGGCAATTCGGGGTGACGATTCCACTCCACGGCTGGATGCTCGACGCCGACAACTTCGAAACTCGCGCCGAGAATTGGCTTGATCACAACAACATCGGCGACTCGAATCTCTTCTGGCCCATCACGTGGGCCTACGCCCAGATTCAGGGATGGGAACTTACGCTGCGCTCGCCCAATATCATGCATCGCGGTCAGTTTCATCTCTCTTACTCGAATCAGATCGCGCAGGCCACTTCGCCCATCACTGGGGGCCTGATTTTCCAGATTCCTCCGGGTCTCGCTCCCGTGGACCACGACCAGCGCAACACGTTCAACGTCGGCTTCAACGGAAGCCTGCCCTGGCATGCCTATGCTTCAACCAACGTCTACTACGGCTCAGGATTCACCAACGGGCTACCCGGCGTGCAATATCCCGACAACTATCTGCCCAGCCACAGCTCTGTCGATGTTTCACTGGGGAAGACCTTCGCCGAGAGATACTCAGTTTCGGTGACAGCGGTCAATCTCGCGAACCGCCGCGCGCAGCTTGACAACAGCCTGACCTTCGGCGGATTCCATTGGAACGAACCGCGTCAAATCTACGGAGAATTTCGCTACCGCTTTCGCTATTAGGCAAATTTGGGGTGAGCAAGTGAAAAGAAAAGATGCGACTGTTCTCATCCGGTCAATGGTTCTTGCGGGTACGAACTTTCAGCGTCTGCAAAGAGCGCAGATCAGCATGGAATCCTCAGTCCAATCCATTTCCGCTGGCGCATTGATTGAGAGGCCCGTCTCAAGTCCGGTCTATCTCAGGTAGGTCTTCACCATGTCGATGACCTCATCCGCTGCCATCGTCTGTTCCGAATTCGGCTTTCGCTTGGGGTCCAGGACATGGTGCCGGATGTGACCCTCCAAGAGTTCAGTCATTAAGCTATTGACTGCCCCTCTCGCCGCACTGATGATCTGCAACACTTCAGAGCAATCGCGTCCCTCGTCCAGAACGCGTTCCAAGGCCTCAAATTGCCCCCGGATGCGCTTGCTGCGCAAAATAAGCTTCTGCTTGTTTTTGATCGTGTGACTCATTCGCGAACGAATGATATCATGCCGGGAGCTTGCCACATACCTAGGGTGGTATGTATAATCTGCCATTCTTTGGCGCGACTCCATTAGAACCGAGTGATTTCAAAATGCAGCGCGGGCCACAACCAACTCTGCGGCATCCGCCCAGAACAAGCGTTCCCTGGATTCGGGCTTTGCTATGGGAAGTGCAACGCAGCGACTTGGTGCTATCGATCGCCAGAAGGCGTCAGAACCAGAATAAAAAAGCGTTAGATCGGAAAGGGATCCGTCAGTTGCTATTGATGATTTTCTGGGCGGCGATCGTCATCGTGCTGGGATTTTACGGGGGCCTAGCCTTCCCTCATCACCACTAACCCTTGGCCATAAAACATGAGACAAATGCTATGGCCGGGACGATGCCATAGTGGTGCAGAACTCGATCGACGATTTCGAGGCAGCTCCCAGCAAGTCTTGTTGTGCATTGAAGGGCGTGACAAAGATATACATACCCCATAGGTACTTTTCTGTTGCGTCGACTTCCAATCTTGTTATAGATTCAACACAACTTTCAAGTGGGGTGACCGTCGTGCGGTCGATCGCGAAACGGCTAGCGTGTCTATGCGTGTTGCTCACCATCTGGTCAGCAGTCGCATTTGCTGCGCATCAGCATTCGAGCGCCACCGAGTCGGCAACATGCACGGTCTGTATCGCCGCCCATTCGGCTTACCCCAAGACCACCAACCCCTTGCCAAGGGTGATGTTTGCTTCCGTGTCGGTCTTCCGACCGGAACCGGAAGTAGCGACCAAGCAACGCCTGATACCCTTCGCCCTCAGTGTTCGCCCGCCTCCTAGCTTCTAAACAAAGATCAGTTCTCTGATGTTTTCAGCCCCCGGTTCGTTTTCCGTGCGGCTGTCCCTCGATCTTTTCGACGATTTCTTAGGAGGAATCATGCTGGCTTCATACCAGAAGTCGCTCCGTGCGGCTGTTGCCGTCGTATTCTGCCTAGCACTGGGTTTTCAGGCTCACGCGCAGTCAGGTTCGGGATCGCTCAACGGCACCGTCCTCGACCCTTCAGGCGCGGTAGTTGCGAATGCCAAGGTCGAGATTTACCAAGCGGTCAGCGGTTATGACCGGACGACCACTACGGATGGTAAAGGAAATTTCAGTTTCTCGAACGTACCGTTTAATCCATATCACATGACAGTGACCGCTACTGGATTTGCCCCGACTGCCCAGGATGTGGAGGTTCGGTCGGCAGTCCCAACCAGTGTCAAGGTCAGTCTCCAGGTGACAGGCTCTTCCACTTCGAT
>Ga0335078_10001461_pt1 | contig 35654 bp, 32 predicted proteins | sample Lox_Sample_32_FD_206711 | JGI IMG/M metagenome (GOLD analysis project Ga0335078, IMG submission 206711) | Soil microbial communities from Loxahatchee National Wildlife Refuge, Florida, United States - Lox_Sample_3.2 | ecosystem: Environmental > Terrestrial > Soil > Wetlands | place: USA...
GAGCGTTTCCGCAGGCCAGTCAACCATTGCCGGGCTAATTTCCGGTGTACGCAACCGGGCTGGGCGGGGCGTGGCGAAACGGCCGTTTCCGGGCCGGCGAGGGCTGGGCTGGCGGCGCGCTGGGCGGTCAGGCGGTGTCCTGGCCGGGCGCGGCCGGCGGGTCAGGCTGGCTTGCGTCCCACGCCGACCAGGACCCAGAACTGGCTCGGGTCTTCCGGCACGTCAGCGGGGGAGTCCGGGCGCCACGCCGGGATGTAGACCAGGCCAGGATCGAGCAGCTGGAAGCCGTCGAAGAAGCCCAGGATCCCGGCGCGGGAGCGCATGTGCACGCCGGTGGCCACGCTGCGGTTGTAGACCGTCTCGGTAGCGCGGGCCTTCTCGGGCCGGCTCTCGTTGTTGATGTGGCTCAGCACGAGATAGCTGCCCGGCGCGAGCGTGTCGCGGAGCGTGGCCACGATCCGCCATGGGTCGTCGGCGTCCGCGACGAAGTGCAGCACCATGGCCAGCAGCAGCCCGGCCGGCTGGCTGAAGTCGTCAGCTGCCGGGTGGTGGGGTGGGGGAGAATCTTCTCCGGTTCGCGCAGGTCACCGCCGATGACGGCGGCGATCGTCGTTGCCGGCCAGGATGGCCTTGCTGTGCGCGATGGCGACCGGGTCCACGTCGGCGTAGACGACCCGGGAGCCCGGGGCGGCCTGCTGGGCCACCTCGTGCACGTTCCCCTGGGTCGGGATGCCGGAACCGATGTCCAGGAACTGGCGGACGCCGTTGGCGGCGAGATGCCGGACCGCCCGGCCGATGAACGCCCGGTTGGCCCGGGCCCCGGCCCGGATGGTCGGCTCGACCGCGCTCATCGCCCGGGCCAGGTCCTGGTCGGCCAGGAAGTTGTGCGTGCCGCCCAGCCAGTAGTCGTAGACCCGGGCGATGTTGGCCCGCTTGGTGTCCACGCCCGGTGGTACCCAGTCCGGCTGGCCAGCCATGATCTGTCGCTCTCCCCATGCGTGCGGGTGCTTCCTGGCCACGATTCCGGCGCCATATCGTGCCGTACGGGCCCAATTTGCCCAGGATGGTGCGGTACATTTTCGCTTGCACGATAGCGCACGGTAGGGCAATGGGTGCGCCGGGCCGGAGCACTTCGGGCCGGAATGAGCGTGGCATTGCCGAAGTGGCCATCCGTAGCCGATGGGGCGTGTCGGCAGGAATGGTGCAGGTGCTGGTGGAGTCTTGGGTGGCCGGTGATGGCCGGCCAGTGCGGCCGCGGCGGCGTGCGCCGGACCTGGCTGGCCTGGCTGCGTTCACCATGGACCCGGATGGGCGGGTGGACTCCTGGCCGGTGACCGGGAGCGGCTGTTCGGCCACCCGGAGCCCGCGGTTATCGAGCCTGACCTGCGGGAGGTGCTGCTGACCGGCCCGGGCCAGCGCGAGCTGGCCGGCGAGGCACTGGCCGAGTTGCGCGCGGGCCGGGTCTGGACCTCGACCCTGGCCGTGGCGTTCGCCGGCGGCAGCGGCCGGTCTCAGTCCGCTGTGAGCCACTGGCCGGGCCCGGCTCCGGGGTGCTGGTCATCGCGCAGCACGCCACCATGGTCATCGGCTCGGACTGGCTGCGGCATGCCCGCGACCTGATCGGCAGCACGCTAGATCTGTCCCGCACGGCCGGGGAAGTGGTCAGCGTTTCAGTCCATGCGTTCGCCGACGCGGCTTCCCTCTTCGTCGCCGAGCGGCTGCTCGCCGCGGACGAGGCAGGTCGGCACCAGGCCGGCCGACCGCCGTGGTGCGCCGCATCGTGGCTCGCGTGGTCGGCTAGCCCGGGGTAAGTCACCGACGGCCTGCCGCCGCCGAACGAGGTGCTGGTACTGAGCGAGGCCTCGCCCAGTTACCGGGCCATGCGGAGCAACAGCCCGGTCGTGTTCGACGAGCTCGACCCGGATACCACCGAGGCGGCTGCCCCGCCGTCCCGGGAGTCTGGAGTTCACCGCCCACTACGCCTCTTTCCTGGTCCTGCCGCTGACCGCGCGCGGGCTGGTGCTCGGCTGCATGACGTTCTGCAGGGCGCCGAGCAGCCCGAGCTTCGGGCCCGCGGACATCGCCGCGGCCGACGAGCTGGCGTCGCGGGCCGGCGTGTCCATCGACAACGCCCGGCTGTATGACCGGGAGCGGCGGTCCGCGGTCGCGCTGCAGCAAGGCATGCTGCCGTCCGAGTCCAAAGTCCCGGCGGGCCTGGAGGTGGCCGGGCGGTTCCTGCCGGTGGGCCTGTCGGTGGTCGGCGGGGACTGGCACGACATCGTGGCACTGCCCGGCGGCCGGGCCATGCTGATCGTCGGCGACGCAATGGGCACGGGCCGGAAGCGGCCGCGGTGATGGTGCAGCTGCGCACCGCGGCGCACACCCTGGCCGAGCTGGACCTGCCGCCCGGCGAGATACTGCGCAAGCTGGACCGGATGGCGGCCAGCCTGCCTGGCGCCCCGTTCGCCACCTGTGTCGCTGCGGTCGTCGAAACGGTGGGCGGCAACTGCGTGATCGCCGCGGCCGGTCACCCGCCGCCCGCCGTAGCCGGGCCGGACGGCCCGGCCCGGCTGCTCGAGCTGCCCGCCGGGCTGCCGCTCGGCCTGGGTACCGGCTCGGTGGAGACCACCGAGGTCGGGCTCCCGCCGGGAGCGGTCCTCGCGCTGTACACCGATGGCCTGGTGGAGACCCGGGCCCGGTCGCTGGAGGACGGCATCACCGCGCTGCGCGACGCGCTCAGCAGGGCGCTGGCCCGCCCGGACGGCACCCTGGACAGCTGCTGCGAGAACATTACCCAGGTACTCGGCCCGCACGGCGAAGACGACGTCACCCTGGTCCTGGCCGCATCCAGCCCTGACGGGGCCCGGGACGGGCGGCTACCGGTGGCCGCACTGGGCCGTCGCCCTGCCCGGAGTTCGCCGTGCTGGCGGCGCGCCGTCACCGATCGTCACATGAGACCACCGGGCACGCTAGGATTACCACCCTCGGCAATATGATTATCACTTAGAGTTTTGACCATAGCCGTTATGCGGTGAGCCTGGCCATGGCCAGCAGCACGGAAGGCTGGCCGCCATTGGCGGCCCGGCTGTCCTGAGCGAGGCTCGATGCCAGACCGTGAGGAACTCCTTCGGGTACAGGATCCGGCCCGGGCGTCAGAGTGGATTGACGCTGAAGTCCGTCGGTGGCGGTCCCGGAGGGCTGACCTGCGCCAGACTTACACCGACGCGGCCCTCAGCCACTATCACGGGTTCCGGCACCTTCCGGCCGACGCGCGGTTCGGCCGGGTGCTGGCGTTCGGCGGAGGTGACGGGCAAGAGATCCTGCCGGTTCTGGGCCAGGCCCAGCGGGTCACGGTCATCGACGCGTCCGGGCTTGCGCTGCACCCGGCCCTCGCCGAAGCCGGGGCCGAGGCGAGGGGACCAGTCGATGACGGGTCGATAGCCGAACCGAGCGGTGCGTTCGACCTCATCACCTGCTTTGGCGTGCTCACCTACCTGCCGGACCCCGTCGCCTCCTTCGCCGAACTGCGTCGCTGCCTGGCGCCCGGTGGCTGGCTGCTCCTGCGGGAGCCGATCGTCGCGATGAACCTGGAGCAGCCGGAGCATGCCGGGCTGGGGCGGTACGGCCGTGGCATTCCGCTCGCGGTGCTCGATGACCTCGTCCAGCAGGGGTTCAGGGTCTGCCACCGGTCGCTCTGCACCGTAGCGGTGACCAGGCATCTCGGGCCCAACCCCTACAACGATCCCCGGGCCGTGCGGATTGACGCGCTGCTGGCTCGGATCATGGCGCGGAATGTCCACTACCGGGCGTCCCGGCCCTGGCACCATTTGCGTCCCAAGGCCGCGGCCTACCTCCTGCAGAAGCAGTAGCAAACGTGAGCATTGCTGGCCTGGAGTCAGACCGGGCGTGCGATCACACGCACCTGGTAGGAGTGCCCAGCCACGCGGCGTGTGGGCCGTCCGGGGGCGTCGGTCACGAGTGCCTGCCAGCCCGCGCCGGAAAGCAGGTTGCCCAGGCTTCCTTCCAGGAACGAGTGCGGGTGGCACAGCACATTAGTGTGATTCGGGTGCAGGCGCCGCGTAACGTGCCGCCATTTCACTAGCCCGACGGCGGAGAACACGTTGACGGTGAAGAGCAGGTGGCCATCGGGCCTCACGAGGCGCCTGCCTTCGGCCAGGATGGCCAGCGGGCTCTGCGTGTGGTCCACGACGTTATCGCAGACGACGAGGTCAAAACTGGCCTCATTCAGCGGGAGCGGCTTGGTCGCGTCCGCCTGGATGAACTCGGTGCGCTTCTGGAGGCCCGCGACAAATTGATCGACGTGATCGTTTCCGGTACTGATTGCCAGCCGGGCCAGGGGATCGACGCCGATCGCCCGCGTGGTCGGCGTGAAGGCTGACCACCCAATACCGAGAGGCCCAATCCCCAGTTCCATAACACTCGTGCACGTGTCGAGACCGTGCTGGGCTCCGAAGCGGACGAGAGCGGCAGTTTCTGCGATTTCGGCAAGAACTTCTGATATGTCATTTGCGGTGCGCTGCCAAACGGCCAACTCGCTCTTCTGGGCCTCTTCCCAGGTTGATATTTCCATAAGCCTAGGCTAGCAGTCTTCCAATCTATCGTGCCGGGTGAGAATGTGGCTTACTGTACAGGCTAATAATTCGCGATTTGACCTTTTGCTTCATGGGTGCAATAATCCTGAGTCGGGCATTGCCGGACAATCGCGCCAGGCCCGCAGGCAGATGTCGTTTGGCAGGTAGGACCGGTCCAGCTCCAGGTGAGCCCAGTCGCACCCGGCCAGGAAGGAGATCAACTCGGCGGCGTCGTAATGAAGCCGCCCGTTGGCCGGAACGCGCAGTAGCGTGACCGCAATGCCGCGCCTGCTGGCGCCCCACATCGCGGCGATTGCCTCCGCCGTCTGCCGCTTCGACCAGCCTTCCGAATAATTGAACGGGCCGGAGGCGACGACCCAGTCGTGCGGGGTGAGGTCGGCCACGCTGCCGCAGCGGAACGAGCCCCCAGGTCGCCGCCGCTGGGCCAGCGTGATGACCTCACCGGACCAGTCAAGGCCAGCATACGACATGCCGCCCGGGACGAGGTCTGCGAGCCGCCCGGTCCCGCAGCCCAGCTCGAGCAGGCTATCGGTCTCGCCGGTCGGCAGGTGCAGCAGCGCTCTCAGGCGGCGCTCGTGAGACGCCGGCGAGCCGCAGTCGGCAATGAGATAGTCGGGTCCTCCGCCGCTGGCGTAGGAATCCCAGGCCTGCGGACTGCTCTCGGCGAGCCAGGGAACGTCCCGGGCCGACGCATCATCGTATGGGCGGGGCATCACAAATTCCGGAGGAATCGGTCAACATGAGCGTCCTCTCTTTCTTCCTGAGGAGAGCAGCCAGCATACCCTTCCCAGGACTAGAAAGCGGCCTTCAGGAATCAGCCACGCCCACAAATTTCTCGCTATCCCCTAATATCTCAGGAAATGAATAGAACCCATGGGTGCGGAGTAATTATGGCTATCACTGGCGAGCTTAACGAGCACCTGTGCTATCTTCTGGGTGCAGGAAGCTAAAGGGGCCGCTCGGAGAACTCTGCGTTTGTAAAACAAGCTTCCGTTCAAGCCTGAATTCCCTACGATTGGTCGAGATCGCCGACCGTCCTGTCACGGAGAAGGTGAGGAAGGGCTGTGGCTGACGTGGTGGTCGTCGCCCCGCACATGGACGACGAGACTCTGGGATGTGGGGGGGTACTCGCCCGCGCGAGTGACCCACTTGTGATCTTCGGCGTGGAGTCCCGCGACGAAGGGATCGAGATCGACGAGGTGGCCGCCGAGCTCGGCTTCCGGTTCGTCGTGCTGTACGGCAAGGAGTACGAGGCGAGGATGCTCTCGGTCGACCGGCGCACGCTGGTGGGCAAGATCGAGAAGGTTCTCGCGGCCGAGAGCCCGGAAACCGTCTGCATCCCTTCTCCCTCTTACCATCAGGATCATGTGGTGATGTTCGAGTCGGGTCTCGCGGCCACCCGGCCGTTGTCGCGGTTCGGTTACGTGGCGAAGACGGTCCTGTGCTACGAATACCCCGGTTCGGCCTGGGGTTACGACGGGCGTGAGGTCGAGCTCAATTACTATGTGGACGTGTCGCTGGTCATGGACCGGAAGTTGGCGGCAGTAACGCTCTACAACGGATCGCAGGCCGGGCGGCAGGTTATCGACCCTGGCGTGGTCACCAACTGGGCGCGGCTGCGCGGCTCCTTCGCTGGGCTGGAATACGCCGAGGCGTTTCGGGCGCTGCGGCTGACGGTGGGGGCGTTACAGTGAGGGTGGCGATCACGCAGCCTACCTACTGGGCGCGGGCCCACGTGTGGAATCGCGTTCTGTCGAGCGATGTGTACATCTGGCTGGACTCGGTCAAGTTCTCCCGCTCGGCCACTAAGTGGGAAGACAGGACACTGGTCGAGTCGTCTGACGGACGGCCTGTGGTGCTCCGTCTGCCGCTGAAAGGGTCGAGGCTCGCCTTGTGGTCGGAGGCGGGCGTGCAGCCGGAATGGCAGCGGCACATGATGACCATTCGCCAATGCTACTCCCGGCGCCCGCACTGGAAGGCGGTGGAGCAAACGGTCGAGGCCGTCTACGAGCAGCAGGCGCAGAGGATCGCCGAGGTCTGCTGGCGGACCTTCCAGTCCGCCCGGCGGCTTCTGGCGCCATCCGTCCAGGTCGTCCGGAGCGGCGACCTCGATGTGGGCTCCGCCAAAGGGCAGCTTGTCCTGGACCTGGTCAAGAAGGTCGGCGGCACGTCGTACATCACCGGGACACCCGGCCTGTCCTACCTGCCGCTGGAGCGCTTCCGGGAGGAGGGCGTGGACGTCGCGGTGCAGGCCTGGAAGGCACCAGTAACCCGGCGGGGGCTGGCCGACCCGTCGGTCCTGGACCTGCTGGCCACCACGGGGGTCGGCGCCACCAGGCAGGTGCTGTCGGAGGTCGCCCTGGAGCGGCATGCCGTCGGCTGACAGCTTGCGCGCCGCGCAGGCACTGGCGGCCCGGCCTCTCGGCGCGCCAGGCCAGCGCGAGTCAGCCGTGCCCGTCCTTTTCATCGCGGGCTTTGGGCGCAGCGGCAGCACCCTGCTCGATCGCCTCCTCGGCAGCACGCCGGGCTTCCACAGCGGAGGCGAGCTCTGTTCCGTGTGGAAGATGGGCCTCGTCGATGACGAGCTCTGCTCGTGCGGAGCGCACTTCTCCCGCTGCCGTTTCTGGCGAGCGGTCGGGAGCGACAGCTTCGCTGCGCTGCCCGCTGGTGCGACCGAGGCGATCGCCAGCTACCTGCGCGGCATCCTGCCCGCCCGGGCGATCTGGCGCTTCTTCATCCCCTGGACGAGGCGCGCCATCATCAGGTCAGCGCCAGCTGACTTCTTCGACGTGACGGGGCGGTTCTACCGCACGGTGCGGGATGTGAGCGGCGATACCGCCGTCGTTGACTCATCAAAACTGGCTTCCTACCTCATGCTGCTGGCGCACATTTCCGCAGTGGACATCCGCGTTGTGCACCTGGTCCGGGATCCGCGAGCGGTCATGCATTCCTGGTTGCGCCCACCAGTGGAAGATCCCGAAGGGCGTGTCCTCATGCCCAGATTCGGCGCGGTCAAGTCCGCGCTGCTGTGGCTGGCCATGAACGCGGCCGTCGAGTGGACGGCCCGGCGGATGCATTTTCCCTACGTACGGGTCCGGTACGAGGATCTCGTCCGCGACCCAGCCGGTGTCGTGACGGACGTCCGGTCGGGGATCGCCCGCCAGGATCTGGGCGTCATGAGAGCCGCCCCTAATGGCGAGAAGGCTGTGGATCTCGATTCCGGTCACATCATATCCGGGAACCCGATGCGGTTCCGGCACGGTCGCGTTGCCATAGTCGAGGATGACGCCTGGAAAGCAGGCCCATGGGGCCGGCGGGCTATCGCCGCGGTGATCACCCTGCCGCTGCGGTTGCGTTATGGCTATGTGCGGCGCCCAGGAAAAGCGTAGCTCTTTCCTTCCCGCGAAGCGGCGGACCGCGTGGCCGCCGCTATCGCCGCGGCCACCGACTCCGGGCGGAAGGCTTCGCGTAGCCCGGGCGGCACCACCTGGCCTCGCGCGCGCCGGGCCGCGTCGATGAGATCCTGCGGGGTGGCGGCCGGCATAGCGGACACCGCGTCGCCGGCGGCCTGTTCCAGATCTGGCAGCGATCCCACGCCGGGTCCCGCCACGACGGCCCGGCCCGCCACCAGGGCCTCGCAGGCCACCAGCGGCCATGGATCCCGTCGGCTGGGGATGAGCACGACGCCCGCCCGCGCGAAGAGCCGGGCCTTCTCGCTACCCTCGACGAAGCCCGCGTATTCCAGTCCGGGCAACCGTGCGGCCAGGGCGACGGCCTCGCGGCGCAGGGGACCGTCACCAGCCATTATCAGGCGCGGGAAGATCCGCAGAAGCCCAGGCGCGGCGGCGAGGACGAGGTCAGCTCCCTTCCGCTCCGTCAGCGCTCCCATGAAGAGGGCGGCCTCCTGCGTAGAAGGCTGGCTGAGCGCTCGCAGTTCCGGCTCATCCACCGCGTTGGGCGCGTGATGACAGGGGAGCGCCGGGGCCATCTCGTGAATGAAGGCTTCGGCGGCGGCCCCGGGGACGATCGCCGCCGAGCAGGCCTGCAGGAAGCGGCGCCTAATGGCGTTGCTGACGGCCCCCCGGTGCTTCCCGGTGCGCTGCGAGCTTTCCACCCAGCCGATCAGCGGTACCGCGTGTTTGCGGGCCCATCCCATTGCGGTCCAGCAGGCATGGACATCCCACCCGCTGAGGACGATCGCCTCTGGCCTCAGCTCATCCAGCCTGGCGCGGACGCCGCGGGATACCTGCACGGTCGCCCGCCCAACGTCGAGGTGATGGCCGGGCAGGACAACGACCTTGAAGTCAATCTCGGACCACGGGATCGTCCACTGGCGGTACGGCATCGGATCAGGCCGGGAGAGCACTAGCGTGAAGGCGCCGCCCACCGCGCCGCTCAGTTGGTTAAACAGCGGTACCCGGTAAGGTGCCAGCGCCCGCTGGAACATGACGATCATGTTTCCTGACCTCTCGGCTCGGATGCCAGCGACGCGCTCGTCACCGGGCGGACGGCCGCCAGGTACCTCATGATTTGGCGGAGGGTGAGGAGCCCGGTCGTGGCCGCCCCGGCGGCGGCCGTGGCGATTACGATCGGGCACAGCCACTGGCGTTCCCAGGCGAGCAGCGCGAGCACGGATCCGGCGCCGATGACGGCCAGCGCCTGCCTGAGCACCGGTCTGCCCCGGGCGCCGTTCGCGTGGTGGTATGCGCTCAGCCTACGGGCCACCGGCCCCGCCTCGAAGATGGCACCGCAGCCCAGGACGGCCGCGGCGGCTCCCGCCGCCGACCATCGCTCGGCGGCCATGATCGACAGGGGGATCTGGGCCGCCAGGCTGACAATGAACCAGTAGCGCAGCGACCCGATGCCGTTCTCTGACTGGATCTTGCGGAGGAAGGGTCGGCACATGCTGCGGATCGTCTCGGAAATCAGGAGAATCAGCAGAACCCACGCGGTGGACCCGTAGCCGCTGCCGAACACCAAGCGCATTCCGGTCCCGCCGGCCGACACGACGATGAGCGCCGCGGTGGCGCCGCCGGTCAGGGCGACGGTAGAAAGCCGGACCGCCAGCTTCGCGACGATCGGCCGGCTGCCGGTGGTGGCCCGACACAGGGACACGAACAGGCTATCGGTGAAGGGGGTAAAGAACCGCTGCAGGACGCTGCTCGCTTTCCAGGCCAGCCCGTACGTGGCGGCCGCCGCCGGGCCCGCGACGTAGCCCACCACAGCGATGCCGATAGGCATGCTGAGGCGCGGTGCCATGTCAATGACCAGGACCTTGGTGGACTCGCGCCACAGCCGGCGCCACGCGGTAAGGGTGGTCCGGGCGCCCGCCCCGGCCTGACGCGGCGAGCGCCGATTCGCCACCACCACCAAGCCGATGTCGAAGGCGATCTCCACAGCTGCATAAGCAGCTGCCACGGCGACGGCTGTGCCGAACCGGTACGCGGCCAGCGTCGAGAGGACTGTGCCGACGACGGCTGGCCCCGCGCCGAAGATCCGTTCCAGGTCCACCCGGCCCTCGTTCAGCAATTCCAGCGACCACGACTGGCACCTGAGGTTGACCCCTATCGGGGCGATGACCAGGATCGCGGTCAGCACTGGCGCCTTCGTGTGCGATAGGTACGGGCTCAGCAACCCCCCGGGCACCAGACAGGCAATCAAGAGGCCTGCGGTGAGAATGGCGCTGCTCGCCCGGTAGAACGCGGTGGTGCTGCGCATGATGGAAACCCGGTTGGCATCGGACTGATCCGTCATCCGGCGCAGAAATACGGACGACATTCCCAGGTCGGCCACCGTGGCGACCGCCGACAGGGACAGCAATTCCGTCCACAACCCGAACTCGTCAGCGCTGAGGAAGCGCGTGATCAGAGGGAGCGTGAGAATCGAGACGGCCAGGGCCAGTTGAGACCAGGACCATGCGGCGATCGTGTTGCTGAACAGTTCAGGCCGATCGCGCCGGTGTTTGCTCGGGGCCCGCCGGTGCTTGCTCACGGCGCCGCAATCGGGCTGGCTGGCTTCGCGGGGGGCTGGATCTCAGGAGAGCCGGGTTCGCCGGGCCCGGGCACCTGGTCCAGAACGGGCGATCGTCGGCGGCAAATGAGCGCGGCGGCGACGAGGAGCGGTTCGAACGTGGTAAGGATCGCGGCGATGGCGCCCCGGGCGAAGATGTACAGGAGAACGCCGGAGCAGACGGCGATGAACACCGATTCCCGGATACTCCCCGAGCGGGACAGCCGCAGCGATAGCACCTCGACGAGTGCGCCGAGCAGCACCGAGCCGATCACGACGCCGGCCAATCCGAAATTCACGTACATCTCCCCGAATTCGGGGACGGCCAGGCCGGCATTGTTGTCGAAAGTTCTAGTCAGGGCCAGGATGGCGTCCTGAGGCTTGCCTGGCCACAATGCGCGCGGAACCGCATAGGCCGGTATGTCCAGATAGCTGGCGCCGCCGAGGTAGGTGAACTGACCCGGCACCGTGCTCGCCATAGCGGCGAGCGGAAGGAAGAGGTTGTTCCCGGACCCAAACGGCTGTTCGAGAGCCGTGCTCACGGTCACGTGGCGGGTGTCGGCCGACCCGCGGGCCACCCCGATGAGCCCGGCCAGGGTAACCGTCACGATCAGGCCCGCCACCGCGATCCGCCGCGGCCGGCGGCCCTTATCGCTGGTCTTCAGCCAGATCAGGAGCGCGGCGAAGGCGGGAACTAGGAACCGTCCTCGCTGGCCGCCGCCGAGCAGCACGAAGACGGCCAGGGCCGCCAGGAGCAACGGGCCGAGGCGGCGGCTCACGTTCGTCCGACCTAGGCGCAGGGGCAGCAGGACCAGCGCCAGTCCGGCGATGCACTGCATTGCCAGCAGGGCGGCGTAGTTTCCCGCTGACTGGCTGGTGAAGGAGCCGTACCCGCCCGCTGTCGTAAAGGCGAAGTAATTGAGCAGGCTCGCGCCGCCCGCGGCGCTGTAGGCGACGATCCCGCCGATCCCGCCGGCGACGGACCAGCGCATTGCCTGGTCGAGGTGCGACGATGACAGCATCGGACGGAGCCTGCGGAACCCTGCGGCAGGGCGGGCCGTCCGGGCGGCGATCGCGCCGGCCAGCATCCCGCATTGAGCCAGCGCGGCGATCTGGAGGGCGCGGGCGACGCCAGCGCTCGCGTCGATTCCTGCGATCGTGGTCTGATGGAAGATCTGCGCCGCGATAGCAGGATAGATCACGAACAGGAACATCGCGGCTAGGATCGCGGCGAACGGTAGTGAGAAGGAGTGCCTGGTCACCGCCCATATCACCGCGATAATCCAGACCGTCAGCAGCAGCGTGAGCCAGAAGGCGCCAGCGGAGGCCGGCGCATGGGCGATGCCGACCTCGGCCAGAAGCAGCGCCGCGAGATAGACGCCCGTCGCACACTTGCTCATCTGACTCCAATCGCCTCAGCGAGGGTGCGCCGGACATGGTCGATTTCGTTATCGGTCAGGGAGGGATAGATCGGCGCCGAGACCAGGGTCCGCTGCATCTGATCCGACACGGGGAAGCTGCCCCGGCCCGCCCACCGGCGCCTGGGGACCGGGTGGCTGAGGTAGACCCCCTGGGCCCGTCCCCGTTCGACAACGCCCGCCGCGTCCCCTGCGGCCGCCACCAGGTAGCGCCACCAGGTCCCGGTCCGGTCCCCGGCCGGGCGCAGCACCCGGTGGGCCTGCCCGCCGAGCGCCTCGTCGTAGCGGCGCGCTATCTCCGCACGGCGGGATACGAACTCCGGCAGCCGCGCAAGCTGGGCCCGGGCCAGGGCACAGGCCAGGTCGGGCATCTTCGCGTGCGGAACCGGCGCGTCGGGAGGCAAGTCCGACTCGGGGTCGGTCCACCGCCTCGCTGCCTCGACATCCCCGGCGGATCCCAGCACGGCGCCGCCTTCTCCGCCGCACACCATCTTGGTGGCGGAGAAAGACATCACGACGAGCCGCCCGAAGGTGCCCACGGCGCGCCCCATGAGCCGACCGCCGATGCAGGTGGTGACGTCTTCGATGACCGTCATCGGGGTGTCGGCGGCCTCTATCGCCGAGGCCGCGGGGAGCCCGAACTGATGGATGAGGATCGCCGCCCGGCACGTGCCAGCGAGCGAGCTCAGCACGCCTTGGGGAAAGGACAGGTCACCGGGGTCGGCATCGACGAGATGGGGGCGCCCCCCGGACCGCACGATCGCCCGCTCGATGGATCCGCAGGCGAACGCGGGGACGGCCACCAGTTCCCCGCCCACCCCCACGGCGCGCAGCGCCACCTCCATGGCCGCGGACCCGGAAGCCACGGCCATGGCCGCCGGGCGCCCGAACAGGGACGTGAGCGCATGTTCCAGTTCCTCGCTGGCCGGCCCTCCCGCGCCCACCCAGGAGCGATCCAGCGTCGCCAGGACCGCCAGGCGCTCGCGGTGGCCAAAGTGCGGCCGCGAGTGCGGGATCGGTGCCAGGCGCGGGCCGCCTGCGGCGTTGATAGTCATGATGGGTCGTTACAGGGCGTTTTTCCGGACGCTTGATCGCGCCGGTCCAGGGCCCTGAGAATGTTGCTGGCGTATGCCGCGAAGCCGCGCCGGGCCGATTCCGCCAGCGCGGCTGCGGTGAGGCACCCCAGCCGTCCCGGGTCATCGGCCAGCGACTCGATGGCCGCGATGATCGCCTCCGGGCTGCGCGCAGGTATCAGCATCGCGCTCGCGGGAGCGCCGGCCTCCCGGGTTGCGACCACCGGGAGCCCGAGGGAGGTCGCCTCCAGGGTTACGAGCGCGCTGCCTTCGGAAAGGGAGGGGAAGAGCAGGACGTCGGCCCGGCGGAGTTCCTCCAGCAGCAACGACCGGGGAATGTGCCCATGGACCGTGCCGACATCCGCCAGCCGCCGCAGTCCCAGCGCGGTGAGATTGGAGGCCCCGAAGAAATGCATCTCTACCGGTAGGTCTGGCCGGGCGCGCAGTGCCTCATAAATGTACTGGACACCCTTCTCCAGCATCAGGGTGCCCGCGAAGATGGCGCGCAGCTTCCGGGAAGCCCCGGCGGCCCTGGCCGCCCGCGGGGTCGGCCTGGCTATCGGATACGGAACCACCCGGAACTTGGCCGGGTCGGCTCCGAACTCCCTGGAGATATCGATGAGATGCGGCGAGGGAACCCATATCAGCTCGGCTTTTCCCCATTCAGCCTCCATGCGGTGGTCCCGTGGCGACACCGTGGTCACGCCCGCGGGTGCCCATCCCGCGAAACGGGCCAATTCCTGCGCCGCGACGGCACGCTCGTAGCGGACGGGAGGGGAAACCTGCTCCATGATTCGCAGCGTCCGGCCCTCAAACAGCTCCAGGCAGTTTGTCTGGATGCCGATAACCGCTTCCGAGGTGCACTGCCGGGCGATGGCGGAATAGATGCGGACGAGCATGCGGTCCACCGGCGTAGTGTCCCGCCCCGCCAGCGCCAGCCGCCGCCGGATCTGGGCGGTGGCCAGGAGCTGAGGGTGCCGGTGGAGGCGCGCCGCCGGGACATCATGCACGACGCGGTTGTCCACCCGCGGGCCGGCGACCTGACGCAGGAGACGCGCGGTCAGCCCGGGCAGGAGGCAGGCGTCGACGTGGGCGCTGCGCAGCAGCCCCACGGATTCGAGGGCCGCGCCGGTCCGCAGGCCCATCCGGGGGCCCGGGCAGAAATAATCGAACATGAGCCTTCCCTGCTCGCGAGCGGTGGCTGGCCGGTGACGCCGCTCAGGCCGCCGGGGGCCCGAAGAGCCATTCGAAGTAGGCGTTGGGCTCGAATGGTGCGGCATCGGGTGGTAGATCCGCCGCCAGCGCGCGCTGGGTCGCGGCTAGGACGGATTCCGGGTCGCCGATGGTGAATCCGCACAGGGATGGGCCGGCGACTTCTCGGTTTTGGGGCGTGTCAAGCGCGATCGCCGATTGCCCGTTGACCCTCGCCTCGGCCAGTGGAAAGCCGAAGGACTCGATTGGGCTGGGGAAGAAGATGGCCTGGCTGCGCGCCCATAGGTTCCGGAGTTCCGCGTGCGGCACCGAACCGACCAGCTCGATCCGGGCGTGCCCGGCGATGCTGGCCGGGACCTCCTTGCTGGTGGCGGTCACGATCATCCTGACCGCCGGGTCGATGTGCTGGTCGACCGCTGTGATCCACTCGGTGAGCCGGGCGACCATGTGCTTGTAGGCATGGAACACGACCGGGCACAAGATGATGGGCTCGCGGGGGATCCGGGGGACCGAGTCCGGAGAGACCGGGTTTAGACGCGGGATGATCCGGCTCCTGAGGGTGGGCATGACGGCCGCGACCCGTTCCGCCATGCCGGCGGAGGGGGTCACGATAACGTCCGACCGCCGGGCGGCCAGGCGCACGACCGGCGCCCGCAGGCGGGTCTCCCGGCGCAGCGTCGGGTGCAGGTTCGCCCATTCCTGGTCGGTCAGGAAGTCGAGCGGGTTGCCCAGCCGGGTCCACCGCTCGCCGCCCGGTGCCACGAAGCTCACGTTGTTGAGCGCGACTAGGCGGCCATGGACCGGCCGGCCGATCTCCCGCCGCAGCAGCCAGGCGGAGTCCAGCCGGCGCCCCCTACCGATGACCTTGATATCGGCCCGCTTGGAGCGCTTGAGGTATTCATACAGCTCGACCCGGAACCGGCCGGCGCCCCCGGTGTGGCCGCCGGCCGCGTCGACGAAGACAGTCGCAGTCATCTGAGTCTCCCTATTTCTCGCCACACTGGAAGTTGAAAAGGCGGAGCGGTGAACGCTCGCCCGCCCTAGTTGGCCGGGGAAGGGTGGTCAGGTCGGCCCGCGCGGCCACAGCGCACCACCAGGCCGCGGGATGGCGGTGCCGAGAGGTTTGCAGGTAGGTCACGTAGCGCGCCAGCCGTGGCCAGGCCCGGCTCGCCGCGCGCACGGCGGGTACCCTGGCGGCCCGGTCGGCCGGCCACTCGAGCCAGCGCACGGGATGAGTGACATCGGGGACCGTGCACAGCATGACCCCCCCGGGGGCCAGGATCCGGGCGCATTCGCCGATGACCGCGGCCGGTGAGCTGACGTACTCCAGAACGCTTGACGCGATCACGGCGTCGAAGCTGGCGGTCGCGAACGGCAGCCGACGCCACGCGGGGTCGAGCTGAACCCAGCTGACTGCGCTGGTCGGCTCGGCCCGGGCCGCATGCTGCAGCATCTGCGGCGAGATATCGCAACCGGTCACGGACATTCCAGTCGCCGCGAGATGCCGCGCCAGGTTCCCCGTCCCGCAGCCGAGATCCAGCACTCGGCCGTCGGTCCGGACGTGATATCTGGCCGCGTCGGCGAACCGGGTGAGCCGTCCCGCCAGGCGGCCGGCTGGCGCGTATTTCGTGGACCAGGTCGCGGCCTTCTCATCGAACAACTGCTGGACGAGTGCTGGGCCGCGGGTCGCCTGGTCAGGCACGGTGACCCAGCCCAACCGCAGAGGCCTGGATCGTGGCGCGCATGCTGGCCAGCAGGGCCTCGGTCGGCAGTTCCGCCTGGCTCGCCACGGCTTTCCGGAACGCGGTGGTGGCGGCCCTGTGCCCCTTGTCCGTGCGGCCCCTCCAAATCGTCTTTCCGGCTGCCGAGACCGAGCGGAAGTCATCGATGACCACGCGTGCCGAACCGGCCTGGACCTCGATGTGCTCCTTGCCCGCCACCGGCTCCGCGCTGCCATAGGCGATGACCGCCAGCGACCCGTCGCTGAACCGGAGCGAGACCGCACCATCATCCCCATGCGCCACGCCCGTCCCGCCACCCCCCGGCAGCGCGATCACGTCTTCGATCGGGGCGCCCACCAGGGCCTGGGCGGTGTCCACGAAGTGGCAGACCTCACCGAGCAGGCGACCGCCCTGGCGGGGGTCGCTGTACCAGTGACCGTCCGGCACCGGCCCGGCCGCCACGCGGTACACGACCAGCCTGGAGGCGTTAGTCCTGGCCAGCGCCTGCTGGGCTGCCCGTACCGCGGGGGACCAGCGCCGGTTGAAGCCCACCGCGAGCTGGCATCCCGATTCACGCCAGGCCTTCTCGGCCGCGTCCAACTCGTCCAGGGTCAGCGCCAGCGGCTTCTCGCACCACACGTGCTTTCCGGCCGCCAGCGCCCGGATCGCCAGGTCCGCGTGGGTGTCGTGCGGGGTCGCGATCACAACCACCTCGACGCCGGGGTCATCGAGCAGCGTGCCGAATCCGGATGCCGCCTGTTCGAATCCGTGCCGCTCGGCGGCCCGTCGGGCGGACAGCCCGCTAGCCGAGGTGATCGATACGAAGTGGCCGAACCCGGCGGCCCGGAAGGCGGGCAGCAGGGTGCCGGTGGAGAAGGCACCCGCCCCGGCCCAGCCGATGCCGGGCGATGCGCTGGCCGTGCGAGCGGGCCTAAGCCGGACCGCTCCGGCCGCCGGGCCCCCCGCTGCCGGGTAGTCCAGCCGGATAGCAAGGTATGGCTCGCAGCGGCGCTCGATCAGCCGATAGGCGGCGTCCGCTCCGGCAATGCCGAAGGCGTGGGTGACTAGGTCGGCCACGGCGAGGCGCCTGGTGGCCAGCAGATCGAGTACGGCCTCGAAGTTGCGGCCCTCGCTCCACCGCACCTGCCCGGCCGGGAAGTCCACACCCCACTCCTCATACGACGGCTCGTACCGTCCTGGCCCGTAGGAGCGGGCGAAGCGCAGGGTCAGCTCTTTCGCGTAGAAGGGCCTGCGGTCCAGGTGGAGCCCGACGTCGCCCACGATGACCACGGCCGCCCGGTCTCGGCACAGCGTCGGCACCCGCATCACCGCATCCGAGGAGCGGCCCGCAGCGCAGACCAGGACCGCATCCGCGCCGCGTCCCCGGGACCAGCTCAGTATCCGGTCGGTGGTGGCGTCCCCGGACTCATCCAGAGCCAGCACCCCGGTGTCGGCGGCCACGCCTCGCGGGTAGTCGGCCGGGTCGATCCCGGCCACGTCGCAGCCCGTGGCCATCGCCAGCCGGGCCGCGAGCTGGCCGATCAGGCCCAGCCCCAGGACCACGACCTTGGCGCCCGGTCCCACGTCGGCGATCCGCAGCCCGTGCAGTGCGATCGCGGCGATCGTGGTGAACGCCGCGTCTTCCGCCGCTACCCCACCGGGCACCGTGGCGCACAGCAGCCCGGGCACAGCCTGGAACTCGGCGTGGTTGGCCTTGCCCGCCCCACCGGCTGCTACCAGCTGGCCGGGGCGCACCCCGGTCACCGCCGCACCCGCCTCCAGCACGACGCCTGCTGAGGAGTACCCCAGCGGCAGGTCCTCAGCCAGCCGGCTGCGGACCACCTGCCTGGTCGCGGTCAGCCCTTCGGCCCGGGCCTTCCGGATCACCTGCCGGACTAGGTCGGGGCGGGCCCGGGCCTTGGTGAGCAGGCTGGACTGGGCCAACGCGGTGACCGCCCGTTCGGTGCCCGGCGAGATCACCGACGCAACCGTCCGGATCAGCACCTCGGTGGCCCCCGGGACGGGCTGGGGCACATCGAGCACCTCGACTGGCCCGCCGGACAGTGGCTGCACGACCTGTTTCACCTGGCTCCCTCCGGTATCTGCGCGGGCTCGGCGGGGAATCGCGGCCCCGCCGACTCGCCTGCGTCGGCTGCGGCCCGGGGCCGGGTCACGTTCCGCGGGCCCGCGGTGCTGGCCCGCTGAGACTCGGCGGACCGGCGCAACTGCGTGCTCAGCCGCACCGGCAGCAGGGTGTCCACCCGGCAGGCGAGCATGGGCGCCATGACCGTCCGGCCAAAGCCCATGGCCACGGGGGCGGACTCCACACTGAGGAGCAGGTTCTCGGGCCCGAACACGCCGATCCGGAACTCCCCGGCCTCAGTGATGGCCACCACGCCGCCCGGGACGAGCCGCAGTGCCGAGCCCGGCGCTAGGTGCCAGTAGATGGTGACTTCATGCTGCCCCCGCCCCGTCACCAGGTCATCGATCCGGAGCCCGGAGCAGGTCAGCGTCCAGCGGCGGCGGTGCCGCGGGCGGCCGGGACGCTGGGTGAACCCATCATGTTCCGCCTCCACCGCGAGGATGCTGCCGTCCGCCTCGGTGGTCACGCCGCTCACGCGGGCCAGCCGCGCCGCCCGGAATGCCCCCCATACTTGCGTGGAGTCCGCGCCGTCTACGACCAGGGCGTTGTGCGCGGCGGTGGACCGCTCGTACATCCGGACCGGGCCGGGGGCGTAGCCCGACGTGCCGGTGTCCACCATCAGCGGCAGGCCGTCCATGAAGACCAGGCAGGACAGTGTGTCGGCGTGCGCGTGGCCCGGCAGGGTACCCGGGCAGGGCGGCCCGATGTCGGCCAGCACCTGCCAGCGGCCGGAGGCCATCCGGGCCAGCCCAGTGTCCGGGAGGACGGTGAGCGGATCCCCGGGGACCGGCCCCGGCTCAAGCAGACGCACGAGAGTGTCATCGACTGGATACCCGTCGTTGAGCAGCGGGACCTTACCGGTGGGGGTCAGCACACAGCCCAGCCAGCGCCGCATCCGGCTAATCGCCTCGGTGAGTTCCGCAGCGGGCTCGCGCCCGGCCGATGTCAGCAGCCCGGCCACGTCGATCAGGTCTGCCAGGACCTGGCAGTGGTAGGCCGGTGCCCGCTCGTAGTGGCCGCCGTCGGCCAGCACCTGCACGGCGAGCTGGCGGTGCAGCCGCCTCAGCGCCCGGGCCAGCAGCCGGTCATCGCCGAAGAACATGGCCAGCCCGGCCAGTGCCTTCAGGTTCTTGATCAGGTGGTTCCCGCCGACGTCGGTCTCTAGGTGCCGCCGCAGAAAGCCCGCGTGTGCGGCCAAGCTGGCCGTGAACGCGCCCTCGATCGGGGTACCTGCCACCAGCGGCCGGTGCAGGCCGCACCACGACCAGGCGCGCAGCGACGCGGGGTACGGCCACCACGCCTCGCCCCGCCCACCGGCGACCGCCGCCTGCCACGACCTCCACAGGGCGGCGAACCATTCCCGGCTGTCCGGCGGGGCCGCGGCGGCTGGGCCGGGCACGAGCGCCCACGCCCAGTCCCAGTAGTGCAGATGGAACCGCCACAGGAGCGGCTCGTCCGCCTGCGCCCAGTCGGTGCCGGCCCAGTCCATCTCCCGCCAACAGGTCCCGGCCGTGTCGGCATCGGCGGGGTTGTCTGGCGCCGTTGCCGCAGAGCCGGGGGCGGGACTGATGATCCGCCGGATCTGCCCGAGTAGGTCAAGGTGCCCGCCCTGCAGGCCAGCCAGCCCCGGCCAGTCCGCCCACAGCGCCGCGTCGGCCGGGGTGAAGCCCGCGGGCCAGCCGTCCGCGCCAGCCGGATCCGGGCCCGCCATCAGCCATCGCCGAACGGTCGGCACGTGGCCCAGGGCCCAGCGCTGGCCGCGCAGCCTGGCCCGCGCGCTGACCTGAGCCGGCCGCAGTCGGGCCGCGGTCCGGGTGAAGAGGACGGCCTCGCCGCGGGAGATCATGAGGCGCTCCCGCCGACCAGCTCGACCGCGCGTGCCCTGACCTGGGTGCCGTCCCCCGGTCTCACCGGTCACCACCCGCCTCAAGGATCTTCCGGAATTCGCGGGCCAGCGCGGTCCGGTCGTAGAACTGCGTGACGTGCGCCCGGCCGGCCCGGCCCATCTCCGCCCGCCGGGCCGGGTGGGTGGCCAGTGCGCGGATCAGCCCGGCCAGCGCCTCCGTATCCTCCGGTGGCACTACGGCCGCGCCCGCCTCCCGCAGGATCTGCGCGGCCTCGCCGGCCACCAAGCCGATCACCGCCTTGCCCGCGGCCAGGTACTCGAACATCTTCGACGGGATGAACGTGGTGAACAACGGCACGTCGCGTAGCGGCACAAGGCAGATGTCCGCCGCTGCCAGCAGTGACGGCACCTCGGCGTGCGACACCCCGGGCAGCATGGTCACGTTCTGCAGGCCCAGCTCGCGCACCCGCGATCCGAGCCGCGCCTTGTCCGCGCCGTCACCCACGAACGTGAAGTGCACCGGGTGGGCGGACAGTCGGGCCGCGGCCTTGGTGATCTCCGGCAGCGCCTGTGAGATCCCGTGGGTGCCCAGATAGAGCACGAGGCAGTCGCCCAGCCGTGCGCCGAGCCGAGTCCGCTGCGCGGGGTCGGCGGGCGCCGCCGGGTCGAATCCGCCCAGCGTGACGCCGTTGCGGATGGTGTGCACCTTGCCCGGCGGCACGCCCCGGCTGACCAGGTTGTCCCGGAACCCGTTGCTGACCACCACGATCTCGTCGGCGGCCCGGTAGGCGGCCAGTTCGAGCCACTCCAACGGGCGGATGACCCACCGGTTGGTCAGCACGCCCAGTTCGGTGAAGATGGCCGGCCACAGATCCCGGATGTCCAGCACCAGCCGGGCCCGCTTGAGCCGGGCCAGCGTCCAGGCTGCGCCGATGGAGAAGAACGTGGGGGAGGACACCACCACCACATCGGCCGGGCCGCTGGCCCGCGCGCCGAGCAGCACGCTGCTGGCCATAAAGCTCAGGTGGCCCAGGGTCTTGCGGGCGATGCCCTCGTTCGGGGTGGCGTACAGCCAGGTCCGCAGGATTCGGTAGCCGTCCCTGACCTCCCGGCGGCGGACCGCGTGCCGGTAGGCGAGCGGCAGCACGCCAGTCGGGTGGTTAGGCATCCCGGTGAGCACGGTGACCGTGTCACCGTCCGCCGCCCAGGTCCGGGCCAGCGCCTCCAGTCGGGCCTGCGGGGCGCCCGTCTCCGGAAGGAAGTAGTGCGTGACGAGGAGAATACGCACGTCAGCCTGGCCTTCCTTCCAGCTCGGGCACCCAGGACATGGCGCTGGCCGACTGGCATGGCTGAGGCACAGCATGGGCCCAGCCGATCCGCCGGAAGAATGTGGGCGAGCGCAAGTAGCCGGCCAGCAGCGCCAGCCCGGCCAGATCCGCCGCAGCGCGCAGCGGAAGGTCCCCGGTCAGGCTGGCTGCGCCGAGCAGGGTGAGGAGGATACTCAACGCCCCGGTCAGCAACGTGACCTCCTGATGCGACCAGCCGGCATCGCACCACTGCTGGTACACGTGCGTGCGGTGCGACTGCAGCCATGGCTCGCGGGCCCGGATCCGCCGCTGCAGGGTCCAGCCGGTGTCCGCCAGGTACACGGCGAGCGGGCCGAGTATTGCCTCGGCCGGCACTCCGTGCAGCACCGCCGCGGCGGCCAGCACGGCCAGGGCCGCACCGAGCGCGTAGCTGCCTACGTCGCCGAGGAAGACCCAGGCCCGGCCGACATTCCAGGGTAGGAACAGCAGTGCCCCGGCCGCGACCGCCATGCTGGCCACGGACAGGAACGGGCGCTGTGCCCAGATGCCGTAGCAGGCGTAGGCGGCCCCGGCGATCAGCGCGTGTGCGGCGGAGATCCCGTTCACCCCGTCCATGAAATTGAACACGTTGACGAAGCCGGTGATCCACACTGCGACGACTACCGCCAGCCCTACTTCTTCTGCCACCGGCCGGTGCATCACCGTCATCAGCAGGCCGGCGCTCACAGCGCTGCCTGCCGCCTGCAGGATCAGCCGGGTGCTGGCGGGCAGGGTGCGCATGTCGTCAGCCAGGCCCAGTGCGCCGAGTAGCGTCACGGCGGCCGCAAAGGCGGCACTAGCACCGTTGTGGGCGAGGGCTGCGGTCAGTAGCAGCCCGGCGGCGATCGGAAGCCCACCGCCCCGGGGAGTCGGAACCGTGTGCGATGAGCGATGCACCGGAACATCCAAGACGCACCAGCGGCGGAGGCCCGCAACAGTCAGCGGCTCGGCCAGGAGGACGGTACCGCCACAGGCGGCAGCAGCCGTGAGGTCCCCGATCACGTAGGGAATGGTACCTGCCTCATGAGCAATACGTAGTCAGGCGACTACCAAACGTTATAAGGCGTTGGCGCCGCGGTCCGCTTTGCCCGCGAAATCCAAATAGGTGAGCCGACGGATACGCCGGGATCATGCCCGGTCACGTGGCTTGCGATGTGCCTGGGCCGGTATGTCGACCAGACTGGGCGACGGCTCACAGTAGGGGTCTCCCACGTATCCATATTTGTAGCCGTAACCGCTCAGCTTGGTTACCTCGTTCAGTACCGTGCCGATCAGTGGTGACCTGGCTTGGCTGAAGCGCTCGGCCGCCCGCTCCAAGGCGGCTCGCCGGGTCTGACCCGCCGCAACGACCATCAGAGTGCCGCTGGCGTACTGCGAGAGGACCATGGCGTCCGTGACCGGTAGCACTGGCGGACTATCCACCAGCACCATGTCGAAGTTCTCCTGCAGCGCTCCGAACAGCTCGCGGGCCTGTGCGCTGTTGAGCAGTTCGGCCGGGTTGGTTGGCACCGGGCCAGCGCTGAGCACCCAGAGGTTGTCGTAGCCACGGGCCGGCTGCAGTGCCCGATCCAGGCTCATCTGGCCGAGCAGCACGCTGGTCAGCCCAGTCTGCTCGGCAACATCGAAGAACTGGCCGAGGCGCGGCCGTCGCAGGTCGCAGGACACAACTACCACCCGTTCGCCAGCCTGCGCGAACACCGAGCCGAGGTTGGCCACCGTGGACGTCTTGCCCTCGGCAGCGGCCGGACTGGTGACCAGCACCGTCCGCAGTTCGCGGGCCTGCCGCGCAAACTGGATCGAGGTGCGCAGTGAACGGTAGGCCTCGGCGGCGGGTGAGGTGGGCTCCGTACTGGCCGCGACGACCGGGTGGCCCCGCTTCTTCCACGAACTCACTAGGGGAACCAGAGCTAGGACGCGTGTTCCGCTGAGTCGTTCCGTGGACTCCTTTGAGGTCACGGCATCATCCAGATTGTCCCGCAGGAACGCTGCGCTTAGGCCGAGTATGAGCCCGGCGGCCAGGCCGAGCAGGGCGTCCTGGACTGGCTTGGGTGAGCAGGGTGACGATGGGGCTTGGGCAGGGGTGATCAACTCCACGCCACTGCTGGCCGCAGCCCCATTGACCTGGAGTTGCGCCACCTGCTCCTTAAGAACCGCCCTCTGGTTGAGTAGCGCAGTCACCTGCGGGCCATTGCCTGGCCCTGCCTGCATGGACTCGATCTGCTTGTTCAGCGAAGTGATCTGGATCTGGATCTGATCCTGTGCGGCCGTGAGGTTGGCGATGGCCACCGTGCGGGTCCGGGTCACGAAAGCGTTGGCGTAAGCGTTCGCGACCTGCGCCGCCCGGGCGGGCGTGCCGCTGACCGCGGTCAGCGATATGACGTTGGTCTGGGCCACTTCAACGGCAGATATCGACGGGGCACTGTGCAGCTTCTGGCGGACCAGTTCCACCACCGGAGCGCTTGTGGCCAGCTGCAGATCGGTCTGCACGTCGGTCGTGGTCACGCTCTGCTGCGCGCCGATCAGGCTACCGCCCTGCCCGGCGGACTGCACCAGCAGCTGTGCCGTCGCGGAGTACTGTTTCGGCTGCGTCAGCGTCAGGGGCAGGCTGGCCCCCAGCCCGGCGACGACCAGCCCGATAACCCACCATTTCCGGCGCTGGATTACCAGCAGGTAGCTGCGCAATGTGGGTCCGTTGCTGAGCTCCGCCATTCGGTCCGCCCCCCCGCATACGTAACGTCGGCATCACGCGCCACCCTCTGGGAACAGAGAGTGTACTACTGGTTACTTTTAGTAAGATGACTTCTTCTTGATTGCCGCAACCGGGATTGAGGCCATGCCGGAAGATCATCCACCCGACAGGGTCCTGGTCTTGTGCACGGCCAACCGATGCCGGTCCGTGATGGCCGCGGCCCTGCTGGCCAAGCGGCTCGGTGCGGCAGACGCATCGCTGGCGGTGCGTTCCGCCGGGGTCGGCGGTAGCACCGGGGAGCGGCCGCCTCTCGAGGTGATCGCCGTCCTGGCCGACTATGGGCTGGACGTCAGCAGACACCGCAGCCGGACCGTGTCTGCCGCCGACCTCGATTCCGCGTCCCTGGTCCTGGCGATGGCCCGTGAGCACGCTCGTCACGCTGCGGTCGTTGCCGTCGGCAGTTGGCCCCGCGTCTTCACCCTCAAGGAGCTCATCCGTCGCGCCGACCGGGCCCGGCCGCGCAGAGTGGGCGAGTCACTGGCGGGCTGGCTGACTGTACTGAACACCGATCGTGATCGGTTTGACCTGCTCGGCGAGGATCCAGCCGATGACGTTGCCGATCCTGTAGGCGGCCCGCTGGCTGGCTATGAGGCCACCGCCGCGGAGATCGACCGGCTAGTGCGCGAGCTGGCCGGTCTCGGCTGGGGCTGGCCAGCCGCCGGTCTACCGGGCCAGCGCTGACCCGTCCACCGTGGCGCACCGGGCCAGCGCGCGGCGCAGCGACTCTGCGTCGGCCGCGACATCCACCGTGCTGAGCACATCCGGCGCCAGCGGGACCACCGGGGCGTGCCGGATCAGCGGGTGATGCGGTCGGCGGTCGGCCTCACCCGGGCCGAGCAGATCCTCGGCCAGCTTCTCGCCCGGGCGCAGCCCGGTGAACACGAGGTCTACTGGCCGGCTGGCCCCGGCCGCCAGCTGCCGGGCGATGTCGGCGATCCGCACCGGCTCGCCCATGTCCAGCACCAGGACCTCGCCGGAGGTGCCGATGACCGCCGCCTGCAGGACGAGTTGCACGGCCTCGTCCACGGTCATGAAGTACCGGGTGACGTCGGGATGCGTGACGGTGACCGGGCCGCCCGTCTCGATCTGGGCCGACAGCGCGGTCAGTACCGAGCCGCGGCTGCCCAGCACGTTGCCGAACCGCACGCTCAGGTAGCTGCCGCCGGTCTGCGTGGCCATGTGCGCGGTCAGCCGCTCGGCGATGCGCTTGGAATAGCCGAGCACGCTGACCGGGCCGGCCGCCTTGTCGGTCGAGATGTTCACGAACGAGGCGACCCCGCACCTGGCTGCTGCCTCCAGGACCGTCTGGGTGCCCAGCACGTTGCTCTTGACCGCCTCGGCGGGATAGCGCTCCAGCAGCGGCAGGTGCTTGAGTGCGGCGGCGTGGAAGACGATCTGCGGCTGGAACCGCTCGAACACCTCGCGCACCCGGCGCGGGTCGCGGATGTCGGCCAGCACGGTCTCGTCCGAGTCCAGCAGCGCCCGGCCGCGCAGGGCCAGCTGCACAGCGTGCAGTGCCGACTCGTCCCGGTCGACCATGATGAGCTCGGCCGGGCTGAACCGGTCGAGCTGGCGGCACAGCTCCGCGCCGATGCTGCCGCCCGCCCCGGTGACCAGGATCCGCCGCCCCGCGAAATGCCCGGAGATGCCGGCCAGATCAGTCTGCACCGGCCGACGGCCGAGCAGGTCGCTGATCCGCGGGTCACGTACCCCCTCGATCCGTGCGCTACCGCTGAGCAGCTCGTTCAGCGAGGGAATGACCTTGGGCACCAGCCCGTACCGCTCGGCCGCCGCGCTCAGGTCGCGGATGGCTGTACCGCTCTCACCAGCGATCGCGATGACTAGGACCCCGGCCCCGGTCTTGGTAGCGGCCGCCGCCATCGCCGAGCGGTCCCCGAGCACCGGCACACCCCCGATGCGCAGCCGGCGCTTATCCGGATCGTCGTCCAGCAGGGCGACCGGCCGGTATCTGGCGTTCGGATCCCGGAGAAGCTGCAGCACCAGCGTGATGCCCGCCGAACCGGCCCCGAACACGATGATGTCGGTGGCGGCCTCGGCGGGGGCGCGAGTCCGCAGTCGCAGCCCGACCAGCGCATGCCGGCCGCCGAGCATGGCAGTCACGGCGAACACCCCGGCCGCAGCCACCGTCCGCGGGGCAGCCGGGGCGGGGGTCCAGTGCATGAAGGTCAACGCCAGCAGGACCAGCCCAGCCAGCGACGCGGCAAGCGCGATGGCGGTCAGTTCCTCGAGGCTGCCCCGCTGGAACCGGTACCGGTACAGCCCGGCGAACAGCCCGGAGACCGTGGCGACAAGGCCGGTGAGGCCTGCCAGCACGACAAGCGAGTCCAGGCTGAACCCAGTCCCAGTCACCCCAGCCGCGGCCAGTATCCCGGACAGCCAGGCCGCCGTGTCGTAACTGGCTTCGATTCCCGCCTTCACCCGGCGCGGCAGACAACGGGCACGATTGAGCCGGAACGCCGCCGAAGTAACACCGGCCGCCTCATTGTGCACCGTTCTCTCCTTGCTGGCGTAGAGCCTTTGACTGTCACTAAGTAAGGCTGGAAAAAGGGTTACGAGGACCGAAAAGGCTCTGTCGAGCCAGAGGCGGGCGAATCAGCGCGCGCCGCCTCGTTACTCACGAATCCCCCGTCTCTCACCCGGTGTCATGCCGCGCCGGAGCTGAAGTAGCCGTATCCCACTGCGTGAGATACATTACTCCGAGTAATTTCACAAGCACTATCTGTAGCAGCAGCTCGCGCGGTCACTGTTCAGCGAAAGGGGGCAACGAAGAATGTCCGACATGCCGACGTGGGGGGGCGACCCGGAAGTTTCCGGGGATTCCGTAGGCCCAGGTGCCACGGAAGGTCCGCAATCGGGACAGGGAGACCGGCGGAAGCGTCGTGGCCTGCGCATCGCGCTGGTGTCGCTGGCGTCATTCGTGGTGCTTATCGGCGCCGTCGCTGCCGGTGGCTACGCGTTTCTCAACCACCTGGCCGGCAGCATCCAGCGCGTCCCGGTGCATTTCACCAAGCTCGACGTGGCCACGGACGGGTACTCGGACTACGGTGGCGCGATGACGGTGCTGATCACCGGGGAAGGGCTTGGGCCCACCGGTGACCGGCGCATGCTCGGCCCGAGCCCGAGTGGCCTGATCATGCTGCTGCACGTCAACGCCTCGGGCTACAACGGCGGCGTGGTATCGATCCCGCCGCAGTCCATCGTCAGAGTCCCTGGCCACGGCCGGATGCAGATCGAGGAAGCGCTGAAGATCGGCGGCCCGGATCTGCTCGTCCAGACGGTCCAGGATCTCACCCATGTGCAGATCAACCATTATGCCCGGATCGATTTCAACCACGTCGACCGGGTCGTCAACGCCATGGCGGGTGTCGATGTCACACTGCCCGACCGGACGGATGGATTCGGCCACATCTTCCACATCGGGGTCAATGACCTCAATGGGCGTACCGCGCTGGACTACGCGCGAGAGCAGAACCTCACCGAGGAACAGCGGGTGCTGCGCCAGTCGAGCCTGATGCGGGCCGTGGTCCGCAAGCTGGTGCACCAGCACCTGCTCCGCAACCCGCTGACCGACTACCGTGTGCTGCACGCCCTGATCAGCATGCTCACCGTGGACAGCAACTTCACCACGCGCGAACTCGAGCACCTGGCCATGGAGATCCGCGGGCTGACCGGCCGCGCGGACTACGTCACGGCGCCCGTGCATTACGTGCACGGCCAGGTCCACCTCGACCGGCGCATCACCAAGCAGCTCTGGGTGGCCCTCAGGCAGGATGCGATCGCCGCGTTCGCCAGGAAGTACCCGTTCACTGTGACTCCGGCCGCACCCCGCTGAGTCCAAGTAGCCGGTGGTTGCCGGTGGCGGTGCGCACGCGCCGCCACCGGCAGCTTGTTACTGACGTTGGCGCGATGTCGCTAGTGCCATCGGACGGGTCACGGTCGGTCAGAGTTACCGATCCGTTGCTGTCAACCTGTCATCGCCCGGGTCGGATACCGCGTCTATCTGCCGTAAAGGCGTTTTGGGGGCCTTCCCCGGTTAGATCCGGGCCATCCGCGAGAGGCGACTTCCGCTAGGAGGGGCCGGATCGGGTCACCCAGCCGTGGTGCGGGCGGCTGGGTGACCCGATCCAGGCAGTCCCTGTATCACCGCATCATGATGCAGAGATGCTTGTCGTGGGTTTCGTTCCCACCGAGGGATGATCCAGACTGGGCCCGCAAGCCCAGCGGGAGCATAAGCAAGATATATAACTACGTGATATAGTTTCCCGCATGAACGGTACGCAGGAAGTCAGCATGCCCGGCACCGCCCCGCCCGGTGCAGGCACCGCCCCGCCGATGCCCGGCACCGGCACCAGTACCGGCATGAGCACCGCCCCGCCTATCGACTGCGCCGAGTTCTCCGCCGTGCTGGAGCACCTGCTGTCGGCCTGGCGCCGCCTGTCGGTCCCCGGCGAGCTCAGTCCCACCGCCGCGTTCACCCTGGCCCGGCTGTCCCGGGACGGCTCCAGCAGGCTGACCGACCTGGCCCACAGCGAGCACGTCACCCAGCCGGCCATGACCCAGCTCATCTCCCGGCTGGAGGCCCAGGGCCTGGCTGAGCGGTTCCCCGACCCGGCCGACGCCCGGGTGGCCAACGTCCGGGCCACCGCCGCCGGGGAGGCCCTGGTCGCCAGCCGCCGTGCGGCCCGCGCGGCCAAGCTCACCGAGCTGCTCGACCTGCTCACCCCGGCCCAGCGGGCCGCACTGGCCGTGGCCCAGCCCGCCCTGGACGCGCTGGCCGAGGTGAGCACCACCGCCGCCACCCCGTCCGGGGCGAGCGCGAGCACCACCGCCCGCAGCGCCACTACACCGGCCACGGTGAGCGCCCGGTGACCGCTGCCCCCGCCACCACGAGCCCCACGCCCACGAGCCAGCCCGCCCGGGTCAGCCCGTTCCATCAGCCCAGGGCGGTCTGGGCGGTCGCGTTCGCCTGCGTGATCTCGTTCATGGGCATCGGCCTGGTGGACCCGATCCTGCCCGCGCTGCGGGACAAGCTGCACGCCACCCCGGCCCAGGTCGAGCTGCTGTTCACCAGCTACCTGGTGGTGACCGCGGTGGCCATGCTGGTCACCGGCTGGGTGTCCACCCGGATCGGCGCCAAACGCACCCTGGTAGCCGGTCTCGTCCTCATCGTGATCTTCAGCGCGCTGGCCGGGAGCTCGGGCGGGATCAGCCAGATCGTCGGCTTCCGGGCCGGCTGGGGCCTGGGCAACGCGCTGTTCATCGCCACCTCGCTGGCCGTGATCGTGGCCTCGGCCAGCGGCGGGTTCGCCGGGGCGATCATCTTGTACGAGACCGCGCTGGGCGTCGGCATCGCGCTCGGCCCGCTGCTCGGCGGCGAGCTCGGCGCGATCAGCTGGCGCGGCCCGTTCTTCGGCGTCACCGCCCTGATGTCGATCGCGCTGATCGCCACGCTGGTCCTGGTCGAGAAGACCCCCAAACCCGCGCACCGCACGTCGATCCTGGACCCGCTGCGCGCGCTGCGGCACCGCGGGCTGCTCACCATGGGGCTGACCGCGCTGTGCTACAACTGGGCGTTCTTCACCGTGCTCGGCTACGCGCCGTTCCCGATGAACCTGGGCACCGACCAGCTCGGTTACGTGTTCACCTGCTGGGGCGTGCTGGTCGCGATCTTCGCCATCTTCGTCGCCCCCCGGCTGGAACGCCGCCTGGGCGTGGCCAAGGCGCTGTACCTGAACCTGACCCTGTTCGCGGTCGATGTGCTGGTCATCGCGCTCTACACCACCAACCGCACGGTGCTGATCGCCGCGGTGATCGTGTCCGGCGCGTTCATCGGCATCAACAACACGGTCACCACGCAGGCCGTCATGACGGTCGCCCCGGTCGAGCGCCCGGTCGCGTCCGCGGCCTACGGCTTCATCCGGTTCATCGGCGCCGGGCTGGCCCCGTACGTGGCCGGCCGGCTGGCCGCCGCGTACAACGTCCACCTGCCGTTCTACATTGGCGCCGGCGTGGTGGTGGCCGGGATCATCATCCTGTCCACCGGGCACCGGCTGCTGAACGTGGCCACCCATCAGGTCCAGCCAGCCAGCGCAGCCGTCAGCCAGCCGGCCTCCCGGCCGGCCGGGCCGGGCTGGGTGCTGCTGGCCGTCGACGGCTCGCCGGCGTCCGCCGCCGTGGCCAGCCGGGCCGCCGCGGTGGCCGCCGCCCGGGGCGTCGGCGTCGAGATCATGCACGTCCGGGAGACCGACGTGGTGGACACCGAGGCCATCGAGCTGGAACCGGCCGAGCAGTCCGAGCGCGTCGTCCACGAGCGGCTGGCCCAGCTCCAGGAGCTGGGCGTGCCGGCCAGCAGGTACCTGGTGACCAGCACGGGGGATCACGCCGACGTGGGCCGGCTGATCGCCCGCCGGGCCCGGGACATCCAGGCCGGGCTGATCGCGGTCGGTGCGCCCACCGGCCGGGGCCCGCTGATGGCCGGGGCCGGCGCGCTGGCCACTGCGCAGCTGGCCAGCGACGCGCCCTGCGACGTCCTGGTCGTCCAGCCCGGCCCGGAGCTGACCCCGGCTTTGCCGTCCGCCGGCGCGGCGGCCCGCGCAGGTTAACTCGCCCGGGGTGACGCGCCCGGCCGGGCGCCTGCCTAGGGTTCGCCGTGGGGTCACAGACGGATACGTGCGATGGCGACACGACGCGGTGGCGGGTGCGACGCACAATGGACGGGAGGAACAGGAGGGCACGTGACTATGGAGATCCGCTCCTACGTCGCGCTCGGGGACAGCTTCACCGAAGGACTCGACGATCTCACCGCGCCGGACGGTGGCTACCGGGGCTGGGCCGACCGGCTCGCGGAACGGCTCGTCGCTGGGCAGCCGGGCCTGCGCTACGCCAACCTGGCCGTCCGCGGCAAGACGCTCCGCCAGGTGGCCGGTGACCAGGTGCCGGTGGCGCTGTCGCTGGGGCCCGACCTGGTCAGTGTGGCCGCCGGCGGTAACGACATGCTCCGGCCGGGCGCCGATCCCGACACGCTGGCCGAAGCGTTCGACGAGATGATCGTCGCGCTGCTCCAGGCGGGCTGCCCGGTGCTCATGTTCACCGGGTTCGATCCCCGGTTCCCGGTGCTCCGGCTGATCCGGGGCAAGGTGGCGGCGTTCAACATGCACCTGCGCGCGATCGCCGACCGGCATCACTGCCACGTGGCCGACCTATGGTCGATGAACGTGCTGCGCGACCCGCGCGCGTGGAGCGCCGACCGGCTGCACCTCACCCCCGACGGTCACCGCCGGGTGGCGCTGCGGGCCTGCGAGGTGCTCGGCATCCCGGTGGACGAGGACTGGCGGGAGCCGTGGCCGGCCGTGGATCACGTGCCGGGCTGGCTCGCCGCGCGCCGGATGGACGCCCGCTGGGCCCGTGCCCACGCCGCACCGTGGGTCGGCCGGCGGATCCGCGGCCGCTCCTCCGGCGACGGCATCCCGCCGAAACGCCCGCAGCTGCTCCCATTTAGCCCAACGCCCGCTGGGCCGGCTGTCCCCAGCCTCGGCCCCGGTTTCCTGGAGCACTCGACGTCCTGAACCCCGCGGGTGGCCCGGGAGGCTGTCCCGGCCTGGCATCCAGTAAGCGTGCAATAGGCGTATATATGGCGGCGGTCTTAATCGTTCAGCACGGCTGATTCTGAGAATCCCTGGGAACGCCCAGTGAATGAGCCATGGAGTGCTTAAGATCTCCATCGCCACGGCACAGTCTCATCCGTAACCCGGAATGGTGGAATTGGGTGCCCATCGATCTGTTCGTCATCGGCCTGGGCTATGTCGGGCTGCCGCTGGCCCGGGAGGCGACGCTGGCTGGTCTCAGCGTGGCCGGGTTTGACCTTAATCAGGTATTGGTGGACGGATTGAACTCCGGCCACTCTCATGTCGATGACATCACGGACGCCGATATAAGCGGAATGCTGGCCGGGGGATTCCGGGCCACTGCGCGCGAAGCGGATCTCGGTGCGGCGGACACCGTAATCGTGTGCGTTCCGACGCCGCTTACGGCCGACAATGGCCCGGACCTTACCGCCGTGCGGGCCGCGATGCAGCTGGCCGGCCGCCTGCTCCGGCCGGGCATGCTGGTCGTCCTGGAGTCCACCAGCTACCCGGGCACCACGGACGAGGTCGTCCGCCCGATCCTCGAGGAAGTCTCCGGGCTGTCCGCGGGGCATGACTTTTCGCTGGCCTTCTCGCCCGAGCGGATCGATCCAGGGAACCAGCACTACCGCCTCCGGAACACGCCAAAGGTAGTTGGCGGGCATACGGCGTCATGCGCCGATGCGGCCGTGGGCTTCTACGGCAAGCTCTGCGACGAGGTGGTGCGCGCCCGGTCGGCACGTGAGGCGGAGATGGCGAAACTCCTGGAAAACACGTACCGGCACGTCAACATCGCCCTGGTCAATGAGATGACAGCCTTCTGTCACGAACTGGGCATCGACCTCTGGGACGCCATCAACTGCGCCGCCACGAAGCCCTTTGGCTTCCAGGCCTTCTATCCCGGGCCAGGTGTGGGGGGCCACTGCATCCCGATCGACCCGAACTACCTCGGCTACAAGGTCCGCACGCTCGGCTACCCATTCCGGTTCGTGGAGCTGGCGCAGGAGATCAATGCGCGAATGCCCGGTCAGGTGGTTGACCGGGCCGCGGAGATGCTCAACCGTGACGCCAAGGCCCTCCGCGGCGCCCGGGTTCTCCTGCTCGGTGTTACGTACAAGAAGGACATTGCCGACCAGCGCGAGTCACCGGCCACGGTCATCGGGCGCAAGCTCAGCGACTGCGGCGCGGATCTCGCCTACCACGATCCCTACGTGACCACCTGGTCCCCATCGGGCGGGCCGGCCCGCCGGGCCGCGGACCCCTACGCCGAAGCGGCCGCCGCGGACCTCGTCATCCTGCTGCAGAACCACAGTGACTACAACCTCGACCTAATATCGCGGGACGCACGCCAGATCCTGGACACGCGCGGCTGCCTAGCCGGGCCCAACGTCGAGCGGCTGTGACCGCGGCGCCGCGCCGGCCGCACGGTGCGTGGCCAGCCAGGTGGTGATGACGCGGGCGATCCGGGGGGCGGATGCGCCGTCCCACAGCGGCGGCAGTTCCCCGGCGTACGGCCCGGCGGCCAGGGCGCCGTGCACGGCGGAGGCGAGTTCGCCCGCGCGGACCAGCCGGTTACTGCCGCTGGTGACGGTGACCGGCCGCTCGGTCACCGGGCGCAGGGTCAGGCACGGCACCCGCAGGAACGTCGTCTCCTCCTGCACCCCGGCCGAGTCGGTGATCGCCGCCGCCGCGCCGCGGACCAGGGACATGAACTCCAGGTAGGCCAGCGGCTCGCACATCCGGATCCGCCGGTGCCCGGCCAGCCCCGCGGCCTCGAACACGACCCGGCCACGGGGGTGCACCGGCATGATCACGTCCGCCTCGTCCGCGACCTGGTGCATCGCCTTGACCAGCAGCGCCGCCGCCTCCGGGTGGTCCACGTTGAACGGCCGGTGCAGCGTGGCGACCAGGTACCGCTCCGGGAGGCCATGCGCCATTCTGGCCGCCTCGGCGTCCAGCCGGTCCAGGCACGCCACCAGTGTGTCGATCATCGTGTTCCCGGTGAAGTGCACCCCGCCGGGCGCGATGCCCTCGTTGGCCAGGTGGCCGACCGCCTCGGGTGAGGTGACGAACAGCAGCTCGCACAGCTGGTCGGTGAGCCTGCGGTTGATCTCCTCGGGCATCGTGTTGTCGAAGCTCCGCAGCCCGGCCTCCACGTGCGCGATGGGCACCTGGAGCTTGGCCGCCGCCAGCGCGGCCCCGAGCGTGGAGTTCACGTCGCCGTAGACGACCAGCAGCGCGGGACGCCGGGCCATCAGTTCCCGCTCGACCCCGGTGATCACCGCCGCGGTCTGCTCGCCGTGCCGCCCCGAGCCCACGTGCAGGTTCACGTCCGGCTCAGGGAGGCCGAGGTCGGTGAAGAACACGCCCGACATCCGTGCGTCGTAGTGCTGGCCGGTGTGGATGAGCATCTGCCCGGCACCCGCCTGGCCGAGCGCGCGGACGACAGGTGCCGCCTTCATGAAGTTCGGACGGGCACCGAGCACATGCGCAACCAGCGGCCGCATTGCTGTCCTTTACGGGACCGACACGAGGAATGCCTCTCACGCGCCGCACCGGTCGCGGCGCACAGCTGGCCAGCCTACTGGCCACGGCCCTGGCTGCGCGTGCCATTGTTGTACTCGGCTGCCGTGGACATTGCTCGTTATCGGTGAGAATCAGGCCTTAATGCAGCAGGAATTCCCGGGACGTATCTGTTTGCGCCAGATGTTCCACTCAGCCAGCCACGGGCAGGGCGGTTCAATCGCCGGTGTCGAGGGCCGCGAGTTGCTCGGTGGCGGACAGGCGCACCTCGTCACCGACTGTCCGGTCGCGGGCGATAGCCAGGCAGGCCGGGGCGGCGATTCGCGGGTCGATGGCGGCGAGCTGCTCGGCGGCGGACAGGCGTACCTCGTCACCGACCGTGCCGTCGCAGGCGATGACCAGGCAGGCCGGGGCGGCGTTCCCCGGATCGACCGCGGCGAGCTGCTCGGCGGCGGACAGCCGCACCTCGTCACCGACCGCCTGGTCGCGGGCGATAGCCAGGCAGGCCGGAGCGGCGGCCCCCGGGTCGATGGCGGCGAGCTGCTCGGCGGCGGACAGCCGCACCTCGTCACCGGCCGCCTGATCGCAGGCGATGGCTGAGAAGGCTTCGGCGGCGGCGTGGGGGTGGTGCTCGGCTAGCTGCTCGGCCGCGTCGAGGCGGCCCTCGTCGTCTTCGTACATGGCTGGGCCGGCTTTCTCCGTGAGGTCAGTTCCGGTATGCGCGAGGAACCGCGCCGTGTTCAGGGCTGGGCGTGACGGCTGGCGAGGAATGAGTATCTGGGCGTTGCGGCCGCTTCATTATCCGTCCCGGCTGCATGAGCCCAGTCTGCCGGCACGAATCAGCCGCTGGCCATCAGGGAAAACCCCGATTTAACCCTGACGATTTACCCTGATGGTGGTCCCCAGGGTGGGGCTGCCTACCTGAACCGGACCGGTGACCTACGCATTACGAGAAAGGTTCAGGACGTCCACTGCCATCCGCCCGCGTCACTTCATGCCAGCTCGCTGGGCTCGCGATTCCACCCAGGTCCATGGACGAACGAGGCACGGATTTGTGGGCTGGCTGCAGCTGACCCGCCCGACGAGCAGCTCAGTCAGCGGTAAATGTCGCTGCGGTGTCCCACGTCTGCGATCCGCACGGCCCGCCGTTCCTCATCGACCGTGTCGACAATGCGGTAGTCGCCCACACGGATCCCACGGCCGTTTCAAGATCATTAAGGCGCGCCGGGCACCGTGGCGCGAAGGGATGTGCCGGTGTGATCTGGTGTGGCGTGTTGCCGTAGAGATAGGACGAAGCTCCGGTATGACAAGGGTCTTCCTACAGATCCGCGTCATTCCTGGAGCTTCGCCGTGGCCCA
>Ga0335078_10001462_pt1 | contig 35640 bp, 26 predicted proteins | sample Lox_Sample_32_FD_206711 | JGI IMG/M metagenome (GOLD analysis project Ga0335078, IMG submission 206711) | Soil microbial communities from Loxahatchee National Wildlife Refuge, Florida, United States - Lox_Sample_3.2 | ecosystem: Environmental > Terrestrial > Soil > Wetlands | place: USA...
CGTCGCATTGACCAGATTGACGCCGGCCTGCGTGGTGCTGAGCTGGCTCTTGGAGAGGCCGCCGTTGTTGTCGTTGCCGGTCATATAGTAGAGCGAATTCGCCTTGATCGCGGAGCGGCCGTTGTTGCCGCTGTAGGCGTTGCCGTCGGTGATCATCAGATGACCAAGGGCGTCCACTTCGGCGACGGAACGGTAGTACTGGCTCACGACCGGATTCGTCGGGTCGATGACGCCCGGAGTATTCGAGTTGGAGACATCGAGCTGATTCGGCGCGGTCAGGAATCCGGCGCCGCCGTGGTAGCCGACGAAGGTGATCGATTTGCCGTCGTCGGATAGATGCAGCGCCAGCTCGGATTTCGAGCTGAAGCTGGTGACGATCTGGTCGCTGGGAATCGCCAGCGTGTCCAGTCGCAAGCCAAACGTGGTGATGTCGTCCAGGAAGATGGGCGACGTAACGCCGAAGCTGCCGTCAGGCCCGTCATTGTTGAAGACCGTCGGGTATGTGCCGTCGGCGACCGCCGTGGCGCAACTGACAGAGACGCTGGCGTTGCCTCCGGCAATCAGCGGAACCTGAACTTTTCCGGCGACGCAGCCGGGCGGAAGAGTTTGACCGACCGTAACGGTGGACGGAGTCCCGGCGTAGACGCTGCGGCTGAGCACCAGAGTTCCGGGAACGAAATGGAAGCGGCCCGAATGATAGTGACCGTCATCGGCGGCTACCTTGCTGATCAAGAGTCCCGCGGTCAGGATGAACGCGGCGGCAACGAATAATCCCTTTTGCATAAGTGTCTTCTTCAAGAATCTAGCCCTCCCAGGCGGCAGAAACGATCCCACGCTGAGGAAGGAGGTGTCTTACGCAAATGTTAAATTTCGGTAAAGCTTCAAGGGATGCGGGTGAGATGGAGACGGATTCTTCGGAAGCACTTGCCGAGACGCGAGCGCCGCTGCGTCACAACGGCTAGCCGCGGCCGATGAAGGGCATCTTGGTGGCCATGACGGTCATGAATTGGACGTTGGCGTCGAGGGGCAGAGACGCCATGTAGACAACGGCACGCGCCACATCCGCGAGATTCATGCGCGGCTCGACGGCGATGGCGCCGTTGGCTTGCGGGACACCTTTGCTCATCCGCTCGGTCATTTCCGAAGCGGCGTTGCCGATGTCGATCTGGCCGCAGGCGATATCGTATTTGCGCCCGTCAAGCGAAGTGACTTTCGTGAGGCCGGTGAGGCCGTGCTTGGAGGCTGTGTAGGGCGCGGAGTTTGGCCGAGGGCTGTGCGCGGAAATCGAGCCGTTGTTGATGATGCGCCCGCCGCGCGGGTCCTGGCTCTTCATCATTTTGAATGCTTCCTGGGTACAGAGAAACGCGCCGGTGAGGTTCGTATCGACGATGGACTTCCACTGCTCGAAGGGCAAGTCTTCGAGCGGAATGGCGCGGCCGGAGGTGCCGGCGTTGTTGAAGAGCAGGTCGAGGCGGCCGAAGCCCTCTTTTGTTTTGGCGAAGAGATCGCGCACTGCGGCGGGATCGGTGACGTCAGCCACGACGACAAGGGAATGAGCGCCCGTCTGAATCGTTTCTCGCGCCGTGGCCTCCAAGGTTTCGCGGTGGCGTCCGGCGAGAACGACGGAGTAGCCGTTCTGAGCGAGAGCGACGGCGACGGCTTTGCCGATTCCGCTTCCTGCGCCGGTGATGATGGCGATTTTTGTGAGCGAGCCCATAAACATCCTCCGTTATAAGCGAGTAAACGTCCGGTGACGCCTGCGCGTGAATCTACACGAAGCGGGGTCAATTCTGCACGTGTGTTGCTGCTGTCGTCTGAGGTTGGGCTGCTAGCCTGGGTGGGACGGCGCCCATTTCTTGAGGAACGCAGTGACGTCGGCTGGGCTGAGGCGCGTGCTGTCGTCAAATTCGCCCTGCTTTTGGCTGTAGACGAGCTTTCCGTCCGGATCGAGGACGGCGAGGCTCGGGATGCGGACAGCCTGCTTGAGCGGGATTCCGTAGTGCTCGGCGAGATCGATATTTTTGTCGCCATCGTCGCCGACGTTGATATGCACGACGTGGTAGTTCGCGTTCACAAGTGGAGCGATGTCTTTCGAATGAAACGCGGTGTCAAGCACGTGGCAGTCGTAGCACCAGTTCGCTCCGAAGACGAGGATGACGCGCTTGTGGTCCGACGCGGCGCTTGCGAGCGCATCGCGAATTTCTGCCCGGGCCTCCTCCGGAGGCGCATAGAGCGCAGTGTTGGGTTTCGCCGGCTCCGGCAAGCGCATGTTGGGGCTTTCCGAAATATCGCTTCTGCGTGTGGCATAAATGCGCCAGGCGCCTCCCTGCTGAATCCAGCGCTGGTGAATCTCCACGACGAAGGGCTGCACGCCTGAATTCGTGCGAATCTTGCCCATCACTCGAAGAACAGTCTCGACCACGCCTTGCTGCCTGTGCTCGACCGCGAGCACTTTCGGTTGAAAATCGCTGAGGCCGTTTGCCGCCAGAGCAGACCAAAAGCGGGCCTCTTCGCCGGGGTCCTGGGTAACGCCTCTGGGAGTTTCGGTTTGGGCAGGCGGAGTTGTTGTGTAGAGCGCGGCGAGGGCCGTTTGATCTCCTGCCACAACGGCAGAGTCCCAATTTTGCAATGGCGCGAAAGCTGGAGCTTGGCGCACTTCGGGGATTGGCGACGCAGGCGAAGCGGACACAGAACCGGCACAGAGTGCCGAAAGGACTCCGACGCAGGCCAGCCGAATCCTCTTCATTTCACCTCCGCGCGACGAACGGTCACGCAATTCTACCCCAAGGGCGCGGGCGACCCAACTCACCCGTGGAGCGGAGAGTTCGTTGGCCTAGACAACGCGCGGCTGATACAATGTGCGCGCATGGCTGACTGGCGGCAGATTCAGGCGCGGATTCGCAAGGCGAAAAACAGCCCCGAACCGGTGTCGAAACTCTCCGAATTATTCAAGCGCACGCGCGACGGGATGGTCGCGTGGGAACTCGGCGCGATCGAAGAAAAAGCCGATCACAAGGAAGAAGCGGGGAACTGGTACGTGATTGCGGCTCAGCGTTTCCGCCGCGCCGATTGGAAGAAGAAAGCGGAGGAGGCTTTGACGCGGCTCGGCGTGCCGCTTCCTCCACCTCAAGCGGAAACAGGCGCGGCCGAACGCGCCGAACCGATCGAGCCGTCTCCCACCCCTGGGCCGGAAACCGAGGAGACGCAGCCGACACTCGCGCTTGGAGAAATTCCCGAAGAGGCCGAATCGGAAGTCGCAGCCGGAGCCGCACAACCGGCGCCGGTATCCGCCGCTGCCGGGGAGCAGGGTCAAAGAAAGCGCCGCCGCGGGCGGCGCGGAGGACGAGGCCGGCGCCGCAAGGGAGCAGGCGGCGCGCCGGGCTTGCCGACACAGGCTTTCGCGGAGCGGCCGGCGGCGGCCCAACCAGAGATCGCGCCGGCAGCCGCCATCGAGCGGCGAGCGTTCGATCGTGTTGAGACGGAGCCTCCCGCGCCGGAGCATTTGCGTGCCGCCCGAGTCGAGCCGCCACCGCCGCAATTGCCGTCTGAGCGCGTGGCTCACGGGCGCAGCGATCCAGCGGTGGCGTCGCGCATGGCGCATCTGGAATCGATGTTGCGTCGCTTACTCGGAAGCCCGTTGCACAAGCTCGATGAGGCGGACGAGGCTCCCGCAGGGCCGGGCGTGTTCCTTCTCTCGGAATCGGACCAAACTGCGTCCTATTACATCGAGGCGTGCCAGACGCTCCGTGTGGGCATCGGCAATGTGGTGCGCGGCGGGCGAGGCGGAAAGGGCGGCCGAGGCGGACGAGGGGTTTCCGAAGAAGGTCTGAAGGCGAAGCTGGCCGAAAATCTGGGAATCAACGAAGCGAAGGTCCCGCAGTATATGAGGGACCACTGCTGCGTCCGTTGGATTCAGTTGGACGACGACGCGCCCCTGCTGGCCCATTTCGCGATCGCAGTCCTGCGCACCCCCCTGAACCTGGATTAGCCCCCCTCTACCCGGTTTCGGGGCCGGGTTTACCTTGGGTGATTTTGTCCCATTGGGCTGCGGCTGGCTACCGTTCGACCCCCTATATGCACCTTTGGGTGCATCAGCCTAGACGAAGGCAGGGGAATCCGGGCAAACTCTGATACTGTAACCGTTTACGGGCGCATTAGGTTTTCTAACGGGCTGGGCTTCGGCGGGGTTGGGGCGTTTCCTTTAGATTCAGTCTATAGCGTTTTCACTGAGGAGAGGTAGACGACTATGTCGATCACAATCGGCAATCGTATCTGGAAATCCTTCGATTGGGCGCTGTGCAAGACAGCCGCAGCGACGTTCAACACCGTGAAGTTCTTCGACAACATGAAGGCTCCCAATCCTTCCTTCACGCCGAAGTGGTCCGACAAGCCGCTGCTGAAATCGTGGGAGAAATCGAAGCCGACGCTCGGCTGGCCGCGCACGACTGATTCTCTGTGCCCGGACTGCGTCAAGGAAGCGCGCGAAGCGATCATGAACGGGAAGAAAGACTGGATGGACCTCGTTCACGAGAAAGTGGGCGAGATCAAGGCGCAGATCATCGAGCGGGACGGCCAGGTCTGGATGGTGAAGGAGTGCCCCATCCACGGGAAGTACGAAGACCTGATGGCCGTGGATTCGAAGTTCCTGGCGTGGATCGAGAGCCAGTTCCCGGGCCGCGACATTCCCGCGCACAACGACGAAAAGCTTCACCGGCACGGGTCGAGCACGGTGCGGCACGGGCGCGGCGCGGTGCTGACCGTCGACCTGACGAACCGCTGCAACATGATGTGCGATCCCTGCTTCATGGACGCGAACCAGGTGGGCTACGTCCACGAGCTGGAGTGGGACGAGATCACCGAAATCCTCGACAACGCGCTGTTGATCAAGCCGCGCCGGCAGATGTCCGTGCAGTTCTCAGGCGGCGAACCGACGATGCACCCGCGGTTCTGCGACGCTGTCGCATACGCGCGCAAGGTGGGCTACAACAGCGTGCAGGCGGCGACGAACGGCATCGAGTTCGCGAAGAGCAAGGAGTTCTCCAAGAAAGCCTTTGAAGCGGGCATGCGGTACGCCTACCTGCAGTTCGACGGCATCGGCAACGACGCGAACAGCCACCGGCAGGTCGGCAACCTCTTCGACGTGAAACTGCGCGCGATCGAAAACATGCACGAGGCCGGCATCGAAATCGTGCTGGTGACGACGATCGTCAACAACGTGAACAACGATCAGGTTGGCCCGATCGTGAAGTTCGCGATGGAGAACCCGGGCAAGATTTCGTTTGTTTCCTTCCAGCCGGTTTCGTTTACCGGACGCGACGAGGACATTACGCCGGAGCGCCGGATGCGTCAGCGCTACACGCTCTCGCACCTCGCGAAGGACGTGAGCGAGCAGGTAGGTAAAGTCGAGCCGACGCGCGACTGGTTCCCGATTTCCTTCATCAGCACGTTCGCGAACTTCGCGGATTTGGTGCACGGGCCGGAATCGCAGTGGGGATCGCTTTCCTGCGGATGCCACCCGAACTGCGGCGTGGGCACGGCGATGATGATCAACAAGAAGACCAAGGAATGGGCGCCGGTGCCGCGATTCCTCAGTGCGCAAGGCCTTACCCGCGATGTGAATTACATTACGGACCAGGCCCGCAGCAAGAAATTCTCGAACTTCATGATGGCGATGGCGCTGCTCAAGAATTACCATCCGTTCCAGGCGCCGCCCAGCCTGAAATTGAAGGACCTGTGGGTGAAATTCGACAAGACCTGGGCGCTTTCGAAAAATGCGGACAAGAAGTACGGCCGCACGAATCCCGAACGGACTTACGAAGATGCCATGAAACGCCGCAACGAAGATCCATGGAATTTCATGTTCATCGCCGGCATGTGGTTCCAGGATCTCTTCAACTACGACTTCCGCCGCACGGAAATGTGCATCATCCCGTACGCGACGCAGCAGGGCGAAATTTCCTTCTGTGCGTACAACACGGGAATCGGCTGGCGGAAGATCATCGAGAACATGTACAAGAACGCGACGGTCGCCGAGTGGTACAAGAACCACGGCAAACACCAGATTTATGCCAAGGGTAAGAAGGTGGACCTCGCCACGTACGAGCACTCACTGAAGATCGACGCGGAAGACGCGGCGCGCGTGCGTCACCTGGAGCACGATATTCCGCTGACGGCAGCCGAAGAGGACCGCATCCGCCGCAAGCAGGCGTTCGAGGAAGCGGCCAAGGTGCGCAAGATTTACGAAGAACTCGTCCTCAAGAAGAGCTCGGAGCCGATCGTGCAGATCGGTTCGATCAATGAGATTCTGACCGCGGTCCCGGGCGCGACCGTGAAGCGCATCGAGCCGGCGAACGGCAACGGCGCCGCGGCGAATCAGTCCGAGGCTGCTGCGGTAGCCGGCGACTAAGGATCGGGGCGCAGCAAGCAGCGCCCCTACGTGCTCGGTTTTTGACAGCCCCGGTTTCGGCCGGGGCTGTTGCTTTTTTGCGCGGAACAAATTCGAGATGCCGGTGTCTACCTTCTTTAAGAGGAGACACCATGAGCCATCGCAGCGGACTCGGATTTTCTTCGGTGGAAGCGCTCAGTTCGTCCGATCCCAGTTGGAAGGAAAAGCTCGGCAAGATCGCGGTCTTTCTATGTCTGCTGATTTTGCTCGGGCTCCTCTTTAGCTACATTAGCCGCTCGACTCACAAGATTGGTTCCCAAACGTCGCTTTCTGACCCTCCTGAAGTAGGCTGGGATCTGGTCACTCAGTAGTCGCAACAGAAGGATTTCCAGTCTTGCATTGTGCATTTCTCTATCGCGCGGAATTCTCGATAGAATACGGGCATGGCCGATCCTCGAACGCGAGTGCGCGAACTAGCCGCGGAATACATCCGCAAGGGCGATCAACTCGGATGGTTTGAGGCGCTCTACCAGGAAGCCGAAAGCGGCGACGCGGCGATTCCATGGGCCGACATGGAGCCGAATCCGCGGCTGGTCGAGTTCTGGAAATCGCATCCGCTTAAGACGGCGGGCAAGCCCGCGCTCGTCATCGGTAGCGGATTGGGCGACGATGCCGAACAGCTCGCCGCGTGGGGATTCAAGACGACCGGCTTCGATATCTCGAAGACCGCGATCGAGAAGACCAAGAAACGCTATCCCAAGACGCAGGTCGAATATGTGGTGGCCGACCTGTTTCATCCGCCACAGGCGTGGATCCGCAGCTTCGATTTCGTGCTGGAGATTTACACCGTGCAGGCGTTCACCGGCGAGCTGCGCGCAAAAGCGGTCGAAGCGATCGCGCAATTCGTGGCGCCGGGAGGGCTGCTGCTCGTGATCGCGCGAGGCCGAGGCGAGGGAGAAACCGAAGGGCCGGGGCCGCCATGGCCACTGACGCGCGAGGAGATGGATGGATTCCGGCGCGCGGGCCTCACTGAAGAATTGTTTGAAGACTACGCGGAGCCGGAGCCGCCGTGGGTCCGTCGATTTCGCGCGCTCTATATGCGGCGATAGAGTGCCGCATAGCATCATATCTGCGCGATGTGTCCGAGGTATGCTGCACCCTCAGGGGCTAAAGCCCCATGTCCCCTGTAACTGTTTACGTCGGGGCTGAAGCCCTGACCCCCTAAACAGCCCAGTGATGCCTAGCGGGGATCGGTCTGGTAAAATAAAGCCATTATGCCGATCTACGAATATGTTTGCGATGATTGCGGCGAGCATTACGAACGCATCGTGATGAATGGGAAGACGAAAGTCACGTGCCCGAAGTGCTCGAGCGCGAAGAACACGATTCAGCTCTCCGTCTTTGCGGCTCCCGCCAACGGCAGCAAGGGTTCTTCCAGCTTTTCGGAGTCGTCCGACGGCGGATGCTGCGGCGGCGCCTGCGGCTGCAAGAACTAACCGGCGGCTAGGACCTCAGGGGTTAAAACCCCTGGCCTCTGGGGATTTGCGGCACGGCTGAAGCCGTGCCCTGACGAAGAGCGCTTGCGACGTGACTCCTGACGCGAACGCAAAGACGAACGTTCCCACCGGCGTCTTCTCCAAAGAAACCGTCCTCTTTCTGCGCGAGCTCGGGCGCAACAATCACAAAGCGTGGATGGATGAGAACCGCGAGCGGTATCGCGCGGCCGTGGTTGAGCCGTTTCGCGTGCTGCTCGATCGCCTGGCTCCCGAGGCGCTGAAACTGAACCGGCGCTTTGTTGTTAGCGGGCGCACGGGCGAGAACTTTTCCCGCATCAACCGCGACATCCGCTTCTCGATGGACAAGGCACCTTACCGGACGCAGATGTATCTCTTTTTCGCGGAGCCGGGCGGCGAGGGCGGCCAGGTATACGTCGCGATCTCGGCCGAGACGGTCACCTGCGGATTCCGGATTTATGGCCGCGCGAAAGGCGCGCCGCTCACGCAGATCGGCCGAGCGCGCGCGAAAGAAAACACCAAATGGCTCGAGCGGCAAAAGAGCCGGCTGGCGCGAAAGTACGAAAGCTATTGGTATTCGTCGGAAAAAGGCGAATGGACCAAGCACAAAGGCTGGCCCGTAAAACCCGAGGAGTGGAAGAAACTTCAGGGGTGGATCGTGCGCCGGAAGCTGACGCATGCCGCAGCGATGCGTCCCGGATTTGAACGCGAAGTGGCTCAGGTTTTCCGCGAGGTCTATCCGCTGCTGCCATTCACTTCGTCGGCTACCTGGAAAGCGTAGCCGGGTCAGAACGCAACGTCTCGGTTTCCTTTCGGCCACGAAAGCCTACCCTGTCCTCCGATTCCTCTGTTAGGATTCGCGCTGAAATCGGCCCACAGCACCCTTCAGTTCCTGCAGGGTGAAGGGGGAATTCGAGTGATGCGGCGAAAGATTTTCAGTGGCGCGATCCTGTGCGCTGTCGTTTGGGCGAGTACGTCTGCGCAACCGAGCCACGCCGGCGGCTCAAGCCGCGCTCAGAGTCTCCTCACGGCGCGGGATTGCGACCGGCAGTGCCTCTACGGTTTCGTCGATCGATATCTTGCTGCCCTCGTCGCACACGAGCCAGCGCGGCTGCCGTGGGCGAAAGGCGTCGAATTCACAGAGAATAACGTCGTGCTGCAGATCGGCGACGGGCTGTGGGGCACGATCACTGCAATGGGAGCAGAGGATCTGCGCGCTGCCGACCCGCGAAATGGCCAGGCCGCCTACTACGGCGTGGTCGACGAACGGGGCAATCAGGCGTTTCTTGCGCTGCGGATGAGGATCGTCGACCACCAGATATCCGAAGTCGAGACGATCGTCGATCGCAAGGGCTACGGCCCGGGGCCGTTCGGCGATCCTGCGACGCTGAAACCTGTGCCGGTCCTTCTGGAGGATGTCGCACCAGAGCACCGGACCCCGCGCGAAAGGATGATCGCTCTCGCCGACGGCTACTTCAACACGCTGCAACTGAATGACGGCGTGATTTTCACGCAATTCACGGCCGATTGCAGCCGCCGCGAAAACGGCGTGTGGACGGCGAATGATCCGCATCCCGATCCTAATTCAAATTCCAATGTATCGGCATTCGGGAAAATCTCGTGTGAACAGGGGTTCAAGCTCGGCAATTATCGATGGGACGACCGGCTGCGCGCGCGGCGCTTCCCGCTTGTCGATACGGAGAAGGGGCTCGTGCTGGCTGGCGGGTTCATCGATCACGCGGGAACGCTCGTCACGTACACGACGACCGACGGTGTGAAGCACGACTCGCCGATGAAGTCGCCGCACTCGTTTTGCTTTTTGGAAATGTTCAAGGTGGTCGATGGCAAGATCCGGCACGCGGAGGCGATGTTCATCACGGTACCTTACTACATGCCGTCTCCGTGGGTGAAATAGACGGAGAAGAAGGGAGCAGGGAACATGGTTGATTTTTCAAATCAGCCCACGATGAAGGGCTTTTTCGCGCCGACGCGCTTCGAGGCGGATGTCTACGACTGCGAAGTGATCGGAAAAGTTCCGACCGAGCTAAACGGTGCCTTCGTGCGCCTCGGCGGCGACTGGCTCTATCCTCCGAAATTCGAGGACGATTCGCCGTTCAGCATGGACGGCTACATCAACATGTTCCGGTTCAAGAACGGCATCGTCGATTACAAAGGGCGATGGGTAAAGACGCCGCGATTCAAGGCGGACCGGGCCGCTCACAAGCAGCTCTTCGGGAAATATCGAAATCCGTTCACCGATGATGCGAGCGTGAAAGGGCTCGACCGCTCGGTTCAAAACACGACGCCGCTCGCATTCGCCGGCAAACTTTTTACGCTGAAGGAAGACAGCCTGCCGTATGAGATCGATTGCAATACGCTTGAGACGATCGGGCCGTACAACTTTCATGGCAAGTACAAAAGCCTCACGTTCACGGCGCACCCGAAAGTCGATCCGGTGACGGGCGAGATGATCTGCTACGGATACGAAGCCGAAGGGCTCGAGACGAACGACGTGTTCCTGTACACGATTGATAAAAAGGGCGAAGTGACGCGCGAGCTGCGGTTCAAAATGCCGTACGTGAGCATGGTGCACGACATCAGTATAACGAAGCACTACGTGATCATTCCGGTGTTTGGATTCGTGAGCAGCATGGAGCGTTTGAAGGAGGGAAAAGTTCACTGGGGATGGGACGACACCAAGCCCGCCCTGGTCGCGATCGTGCCGCGCGACGGCGAAGCGAAGGACATCCGTTGGTTCAAGGGGCCGTCGCGCGCGACGGTGCACACACTGAACGCGCGTGAAGAAGGCAATAAAGTTGTTTTCGAAGCGCCCATCTACGATTCGAATCCGTTCCCGTTCTTTCCGCCGGTTGACGGATCGCCCTGGGATCCCACGAAAGCGCGCGCCTATATTCGCCGGCAGACTTTCGATTTGAATTCGAAACATGACGGATACACGGAAGAAAAGCTTTTCGAGATGAACGTGAGCGATCTGGGCCGCGTGGACGATCGCTATCTCACGATGCCATACCGGTATGCGTTTACGGCTTTCGCGGACAAGCAGCGGCCCTTCGATGAATGGAAGGCCGGAAATTTGGGAGGCCGCGTCAACAATTGCTACGGGCGCTTCGATCTCGCGACGGGAAAAATGAACTCCTATTTCTCCGGGCCGACGCACAGCCTCCAGGAGGTCTGTTTTGTCCCCCGCATGAACGGAGCGGAAGGCGAAGGCTACATCATGGGGGTGGCGTCCAACTATGCGGAGATGCGGTCGGAGCTGATCATCGCCGACGCGCAGCGGCTGGAGGAGGGCGATGTTGCGCGCGTTATTCTGCCTTTCCGCGCGACGGCGCAGGTGCACGGCCGCTGGTTCGACGAAAGCGAGCTGCCGTTCGCGTGAGCGAAGCGATGACGAATGAACCATCGCACCCGAGAGCTTCTGCTTGGTTGACGCGGCGAGCGTTCGCGCGAATTGTTGCCGTCGCCGGCGCGGCATTCGCTTTCGCGCCGCACGAAATCGCGCTAGCCGACGCGATGCCTTCGCATGGCGGGCGCGCGGTCGTGTCATTTCACATGGATCAGTTGTACGTCGATCGCAGCGGTACTGCCGTTCCTTACCGTCCTCCGCTTGGTGCGCGATCGGGGCAGGTCGTCGCAGACCTCACCGAAGAAGCTTTTCGCCGCACTTGCCCTTATGCGTAGCGCCCGCCGTGTCTTGTTGGCGCCAGCGTTTTCCGGCGTAGCCGACTGATCTGAATTTCGCGCTAGAATGAAACACCGGCAAGTATGCGCCGTGATCGTGCAACGCTTCCTACCAGCGTCGCATCCGAACTAGAACGCGGTAAGTCCGCACGGAGATCTGTTCATGTACGGAACGAAGAAGCTGAATGAGCTTGGCGGTGAGGTACGCGCGCATGCGCGTCGGCGCCTGCCAACGGTTTCACGAGTGATGAGCGTGATGGTGATGGCGACGGGGTGCGCGTACTGGGCGCAGGCGCAGGACGCAACTCCCGTTGCCGCCGCCAGCGCAGTCCCGGCCGCGACGGCATCGCTTGAGCCGTCACTTGCTCACAGGCCCGCCGAGACGCCTGCCGTTGCCGTAGCGCCGCAGAAGGTGACGTTGTCGGTGCCGAAGGGAACGCCGCTGCACGTTGCGCTCGATCAGGAAGTGCGCGTCGCAAAGCAGGGCCAGCCGATTCAGGGACATGTGGTCGAGCCGGTGTACGCGTTCGACAAGCTCGTCATCCCGGTGGGGACGAAAGTCGCCGGACAAATCACTCAAATCGAGAGCGTATCGACGGGGAAGCGCACCGAGGCGGCGCTCGACGCCAATTTCACGCCCGCGCGCAAAGTGCAGGTCGAGTTCAATCAGATCACGTTGCCGGACGGCAAGCTGCTGCCGGTGCACACCACCGTCACGCCCGGCTCGGGAAATGTAGTGGAATTTGTTTCGGCGGCCGACGAGCACCAGGGCAAAGGCGTCAAGGACGCAGCCGCCGAGCGCACGCGCCAAGCCAAGCAGGAAACGAAACAGGAGTGGGAGAGCGCGATGCAGCAGGTGAGGCAGCCCGGAAAGATGCATCGCCTGGAGCGCTTCGCGCTGGATGAACTTCCCGTTCATCCGCAGTACATCGACGCGGGCACTCTGTACTTCGCCGAGCTGCAGGACTCCATCGATTTCGGAACCGAGACGCTGACACCGGAAGTCGCTTCGGCGCTCGGCCAGACGCCGCCGGATGGGAGCGTCGTCCAGGCGCGCCTGATGACCGCGCTCAGCTCAGCGACTACGCATCAGGGAGACGCCGTCGAGGCGATCGTTGCGCGGCCGCTCTATGACGGCGATCGCCTGATTCTTCCGCAGGGGAGCTTTTTGGAGGGGACCGTCATTCAGGCGCAGCCCGCGCGGCACCCCGGGCGGAATGGCCAACTGCGCATCGCCTTCCGCGAGATTCAGCTCGAGAGCGGCGTGCAGAAGAAAATGCAGGCGACTCTTGCAGGCGTCGAGGCGCAGAAGAACGCCAACGTGAAGCTCGATTCGGAGGGCGGCGCGCGCTCCACGTCTCCCAGCGGACGGTTCCTGACGACGGGCCTCGAGGTTGGCTTGGCTGGCTTCGCGTTCATTGGGGACAGCGGTGGAGGGGACCTCGCGCACAGCAGCGCCGGCGGCGTGGGTGGTTTCAAGCTAATCGGACTGGGAATCGGTTTGGCGACGCGGTCGCAGCCGTTGGGAATGGCGATGGGAGCGTTCGGCGCGACGCGATCGATTTATGGAAACTTTATCGCGCGCGGCCACGAAGTCGTCTTCCCGAAGAACACGGCGATGTCGATCAGCGTTGGCACGCACGCCACTACCGCGCCGAGCAGCACTGCACCAAGCCCGGTTACGCCTAGCCCCGCTGCTTCGGACAGCCCGAAGCCGAACTGAGCGACTCCTCGCGTCGGCGGCTGCTCCAGCGGGGCCGCCACTGGCGGAGAACCGCTGCAGCGCTCCGCGTTGACTCCGCTGTGCGCGTCATCTACACTTTTTTCAGCGTTGTCGCCGCGGCGAATGCGCGCTACTCCCCGGTAGCTCAACGGTAGAGCGTTCGGCTGTTAACCGAAATGTTGCTAGTTCGAATCTAGCCCGGGGAGCCACTTCCTGTTGAGACTGCAATGAGTTAGACGATTTTCCCGGCTTTGCCTCCTGCCGGTGCGCAAACGGTTTGCTAAAAAAAAGGCGCAGCGCTTTCGCCCGCGTCCCGCGTTGACATTCCTCTGCACGCTCCCGCCGTGGTGACCAAGGCCACTCGAAGAGGTGACACGCGTCACAGCGGTGTTACGGCGCGGCCCGTAGACTGCGACGCAGGAGGCCGGAAATGAGAGCCGCCGAAATGAAAGCCGCTGAAATGACCACCCCAGTTGCAGTAAAAACCATCCTATTCGCGACAGATTTTTCAGACGCAGCCAAGCGAGCGCAATCGTATGCGACCGGGCTGGCCAACCGGCTCCGGGCCAAGCTATTTGTGGTGCACGCGAACGAGCCTCCGAATTATGGCCTTCGCCCCGAAAACTGGCGCATGGCAAACGAGGCGTCCGCAGCCGCAATGAAAGAGCTGCGGCAGTCGCTCACGGCCACGTTCCCGGGCTTTGAAAGCGAGTTCTACGTGGACGAAGGAAGCGCATGGCACGTGGTCGAGTCCGCCCTCGAGAAGAACAAGGTCGACTTGATTGTTCTCGGCACACGGGGACGCAGCGGGATTGGAAAGCTGCTGCTCGGTTCGCAAGCAGAGGAAATTCTGCGCCGCGCTCCATGCCCGGTGCTGACCGTCGGCCCGAATTCGCGGCCGATGACGGGCAAGGAAAATGAACTGACGGAAGTGCTGTACGCGACCGATTTCAGCCCGGCATCTCAGGCGGCCGCGCCGTATGCCGTTTCGATGGCGCTGAAACTCCCGGCGCACTTGAACTTGCTGCATGTGGTCGAGGAACCGAAAGTCGGCGAACTGCTCCGCCCGGCGGAAGTGGTTTCTTCATCCGAGCGCTTGCTGCGCAGCCTCGTCCCGGAAGAAGCGAACTTCTGGCGCGAGCCCCGCTACTTTGCAGAGCGTGGAGAGCCGGCCGAAAAGATTCTGGAAATTGCGGAGCGCGTACACGCGGATCTGATCGTATTGGGAGTTCGCAAGCCCGCTGGCGTGCCCGGCGCAGCGACGCATTTGGGAATCGGCGTGGCGCACAAAGTGGTGTCCACGGCGATTTGCCCGGTTTTGACGGTGCGCGGGGAGATCCACGACGCTGGCGTCTGCCGCCGCTGCGGCCGGTGACGCGCATCACCGCGCGCGAAACGGATTTCAGCAAGGATTAGGCAAGAAGGAGGTGGGCCATGGCTGGTGTTGAAATTGGTGCCCGAGTGACTCTCAGGAATATTCTCTATTTGACGGATTTCTCCGAGCCGTCTGAAGCGGCGCTGCCGTTCGCGGCGTCGATTGCTCGCGAATACGGCGCGAAAGTTCACGCATACCACGTGCTGATTCCGGCGGCCTACACCTACACGACACCCGAACTCACCGCGGCTGCTCTCGAAGGGCAGGAGGATGCTGCGCTGGCCAACATGCAGCGCGTGGGCGCGTACCTCGGCAGCCTGTCGCACGAAACCGTCGTCGAGCGCGGAACCGGAATCTGGCCGTCGCTCGAGGGTGCCATCAAGGATTATGCGATCGACCTGATCGTGCTCGGAACGCACGGCCGCACCGGAGCACAGAAGCTCCTGATGGGTTCCGTTGCCGAAGAAGTGTTCCGTCGGTCGCACGTTCCGGTGCTCACGATCGGGCCGAGCGAACGCCGCGGCGCGCACCGGGGCGCCAGGTTCCACCACGTGCTCTTTGCGACGGATTTCACCGACGAATCGCTCGCCGCTGCTCCGTATGCGTTGTCGATGGCGCAGGAAAACGAGGCGCGGCTCACTCTGCTTTACGTGATGAGGGAGCCGGAAAAGAAGCCCTTCGACAAGGCCGTGGAAGACGCGATCTCGAGCGCTCTGTTTCGACTGCACGAAATCGTGCCGCAGACGGCCGAGTCGTGGTGCAAGCCGGAAGCCGTGGTCGAGTTCGGCAATGCGGCAGACCAGATTCTCAAGACTGCCAAGGAACGCGGAGCCGACCTGATCGTTCTCGGCGTGCGGGGCAGCCGGGGGGTGCCCGGAGCAGCCACGCATCTCGAGCGGGCCACGGCGCACAAGATCGTGGTTCACGCTGAGTGCCCGGTGCTGACGGTCCGCGGCTAAAGCAAGAAGTCTTGTCAAAAGCCTCCGAGCCGCCGATATTGTAAGTGTGACTTCGCCAAGCCCGCCACGAGAGGCAACCGGTTTCTCAGTCCCCGCTCGCGTGGCGAGGCGGGCGTCACTCGACGCCATTTTTCAGCCTCAGTCCGTGGCGGTGATTGGCGCCACGGACCGTCAGAGTAGCGTCGGCCGAGCGACGCTCGCGAACCTCATCAATTCCTCGTTTCAGGGGAAAATCTTCCCCGTCAATCCGCGCGTTTCCGAAATCCTCGGCCACCGCGCTTACTCGCGAATCGGTGAAATTCCCGAAAAGGTCGATCTCGCTGTCATCGTGACTCCCGCCGCGACCGTACCGAGTATCGTCGGCGAGTGCATCGCCGCAGGCGTCCAGGGAGCAGTCGTCATCTCAGCGGGTTTCCGCGAACACGGCGCCGAGGGGGAGGCCCTCGAACGCGATATCTCTGACCGCCTTCGTCGCGATCGTTTGAGGGTTATCGGCCCGAACTGCCTCGGAGTGATGAATCCGGTCGTCGGACTCAACGCGACCTTCGCGCAGACGATTGCGCGGCCGGGGAATGTCGCGTTTCTGAGCCAGAGCGGCGCGCTGCTGACCGCGATCTTGGATTGGAGCCTCCGCGAGCAGGTGGGATTCAGCGCCTTTGTCTCGACCGGATCGATGCTCGATGTGGGCTGGGGCGACCTGATCGACTATTTCGGCGACGATCCCAACACGCAGAGCATTCTGATCTACATGGAATCGGTCGATGACGCCCGCTCATTTCTTTCCGCGGCGCGCGCCGTGGCGATGAGCAAGCCGATCATCGTGATCAAAGCGGGGCGCAGCGAAGCGGCGTCGAAGGCGGCGTCGTCGCACACGGGAGCGATGACGGGCAGTGATGAAGTGTTTGACGCTGTGCTGCGGCGCTGCGGCGTATTGCGCGTCCAGAGCATTTCGGACGTGTTCTACATGGCCGAGGTGCTCAGCAAGCAGCCGCGCCCAAGCGGGCCGCGGCTCGTGATCGTGACGAACGCAGGAGGGCCGGCGGTGCTGGCGACGGACGCGCTGGTTGCGGAGGGCGGCGAGGTAGCGGCTCTTTCGGATGGGTCGCGGCAGGCATTGGATAAATTGCTGCCTCCTTTTTGGAGTCACGGAAACCCGATCGACGTTCTGGGCGACGCCGATCCCGAGCGTTACGCCCGCGCCATCGAAATTGCGATCAAGGATCCGGGCAGCGACGGCCTGCTGGCGATCCTCGCGCCGCAGGGGATGACCGATCCCGCGGGCGTCGCGCAACGCCTTGGACCTTACGCCAAAGGATCCGGCAAACCGCTGCTGGCGAGCTGGATGGGCGGCAAGTACATCGAAGCGGGCGAAGCGACTCTCAACGCGTCGGGAATTCCGACGTTCGCCTATCCGGATACCGCAGCGCGCGTTTTCGTCAACATGTGGCGCTACACCTACCATCTGCGGGGACTGTACGAAACGCCGGCTATCGCGGACGATCCAAGTGTCGCTGCGGAGAGGGCGCGCAAAGCGCGGGAAATTCTCGCTTCTGTCCTCGCGCAGGGGCGCACTCTGCTCACCGAAATGGAATCGAAGCAGGTGCTCGCTCTCTACGATATTCCCACGGTGGTGACGAAAGCTGTCCGGAGCGCGGATGAGGCCGTGGCGGTCGCGCGCGAAATCGGCTTTCCGGTCGTCCTGAAACTCCATTCCCGCAAGATCACGCACAAGACCGATGTCGGCGGCGTAAAGCTGGATCTTGCGAATGCCGACGCAGTGCGCGTGGCGTATGGCGAAATCGAATCGAGTGTCACCTCGCGCGCCGGCGCGGATAGCTTCGAGGGTGTCACCGTGCAGCCGATGGTGCGGCTTGAGGGCTACGAACTGATCCTGGGAAGCAGCGTGGACGCGCAGTTCGGCCCCGTGTTGTTGTTCGGATCCGGAGGGCAGCTCGTCGAAGTCTATCGTGACCGCGCGCTCGCCCTGCCGCCGCTCAATACCACTTTGGCGCAGCGCTTGATGGAGCAGACGAAAATCTATCGCGCGCTGAAGGGCGTTCGCGGGCGAAAACCGGTGAATCTGGAGGCGCTCGAGGGCGTGCTCGTCCGATTCAGCTACATTCCTGTGGAGCTGCCGCGCATCAAGGAAATCGACATCAACCCGCTGGTCGCCTCGGCCGACGGATTATCGGCGCTGGACGCCCGCATCGTTCTGTTCGACGCGAGCGTGCCGGACTCCGCGCTGCCACACCCCGCGATTCGCCCCTATCCGACGCAGTATGTGTCGCGGTGGAAGATAAAGGACGGCCGCGAAGTTCTAATCCGGCCGATTCGGCCCGAAGATGAGCCTTTAATGAGGAGTTTCCACGGATCGCTTTCCGCGCAGAGCGTCTATTTGCGGTACTTCCACATGGAGGCGCTGAGCGCGCGCGTGGCACACGAGCGCCTGTTGCAGAAATGCTTCATCGACTACGACCGCGAGATGGCTCTCGTGGCCGAAGCCGCCGATCCGGCCACTCAGCAGCGGCAGATATTGGGCGTCGCGCGACTCTCGAGGCAGCGCGATCCTCTGGAAGGCGAAGTGGCTGTTCTAATTGCGGACCGTGCCCAGAATCTAGGTTTGGGCACGGAATTGCTACGTCTCTTGATCGAACTCGCACGCGGCGAGGGCTACGCGCGCATCGTCGCTCACGTTCTCCCCGAAAATACCGGTATGCGGAAACTCGCGGACCGCCTTGGCTTCGAGATCCAGCCCCATGAAGATCCCTCCCAGGTCGTCGCAATATTAAATATCTAAGGTTTCCGGCGTTCACGCCCGATACACATTTGAAGACTAGCTTGGGCGACTTCAAAGGTGACGTAGGTCACAGAGCATCCACGGTCCCGCGGGCAAACTTGCTCGGTCGCCTGAAAATTCAGCGCTCCATTTGCGCTGGGAGTGCATCTAACCACGTGGGGCGTCCAATCTGAGGGGAGGGCAGGATTGATGGTACTAAAATGCGCGAATCCCAACTGCTCAGCGACGTTCGATTATCGGGAAGGAAGGCTTTTCCGCTTTCCGAAGCGGCCAATTGAAGACGGCCGGCCCGCCAACACCCACTCCGTGCAGCACTTCTGGCTTTGCGGAGATTGCTTCCAGACCCATTCATTGCAGTACTACGAAGGCCAGGGAGTCGCGATCACGCGCCATTTCGAAAGAACGATCAGGTCCAGTCCTCGTAAATTCATCGCCGTGGCGTAAGCCGCCCTATCGTGCCGGGCCGAGGAGCCTCGATTGATCGGGGCGATGGGGGGAGTTTCTCGGCTTCACTCTTCCCCCCGCCCTCAGCGCTTGTTCGTTTCGCACGGACCGGCAGGCCCGCGCTCTCGATCATCCTGTTAGATTTCGGCGCGCGAAAAAAGCAGCCGCTTCGCCAGCTCCACGAGCAACAAATATGTGACGATCGAAAATGCGAGGAATGTGAAGAATGGTCCCGGCAGGGGAGTGAAGCCCAGGCGATGAGCGACCGGGGAGTACGGAAGCCACATCCCCAGAATCACAATCAAGATGGTCGTCAAGGCCAGAGGCATGCTCGGCCGGCTCTTGAAGGGGTTTTTCGTCGTGCGAATCACGAAGAGGACGAGCGTCTGTGTCGCCAACGACTCGACGAACCAGCCCGTGTGAAATTCAGGCTGGCCTGCGTGAAAGACTCGAAGCAAGACGTAAAACGTCAGGAAATCGTAGATCGAGCTGATCGGCCCGATGAAAATCATAAAGTTACGGATGAGCGTCATGTCCCACTTGCGCGGAGCGCTCGCATATTCCGCATCTACGTTGTCCGAGGGGATCGTAATTTGAGCCGTGTCGTACAAGAAATTGTTCAAAAGGATTTGGGTTGGCAGCATCGGGAGAAACGGCAGAAACAGCGACGCCCCGGCCATGCTGAACATGTTGCCAAAATTCGAACTGGTCCCCATGAGGAGATATTTGAGGACGTTGGCCGATGCTCTCCGCCCTTCCACGATTCCCTTGTGGAGAACATCGAGCCCCGGTTTGAGAAGAATGATATCGGCGGCTTCCCGCGCCACGTCGACGGCCGAGGACACCGAAATGCCCACGTCCGCGGCGTGAAGCGACGGCGCGTCGTTGATGCCGTCGCCCATGTAGCCTACGACGTGGCCGCGGTGCTTCAGCGCATGAATGATGCGGTGCTTCTGAATCGGCGACACTCGCGCAAAAACAGTCGCCTCCTCGGCCAAGTGTTGAAGCGCAGGATCGCTCGTCCGGTCCAGTTCGTCTCCGAGAACGATGACCGGCTTCTCGATGCCCACTTGCTCGCAAACGTGACGCGCGACCAGTTCATTGTCGCCCGTGAGGATCTTCAGCTGTACGCCGTCGCGCTGCATCGTCATGAGCGATTCGGCGGCGTCCGGGCTCGGCGGGTCCGCAAACGCGAGGTATCCCGCGAAGACGAGCAAACTCTCGTCCTGCACGCCATAGGCGGACCGTGCGTCCACGCTGCGGTACGCGACTCCCAGCACGCGGAAGCCTTGCTCGCTCAAATCGTCAAAAGTTTTCCGGCAGCGCTGGTGGGCATCGGCGTCGAAAGGAATCTGGCGGCCTTCGTGCTCGTACGATTCGGAGAGATCGAGAATACCCTCGGGCGCTCCCTTGGTGATGAGAAGGCGTCCGTCGGAAACGCCTCCCGCCTGTTTCCTCGCGACGACGATCGATAGGCGTCGCCGGTCGAAATCGAACGGAATTTCATCGCACTTCACGTACTCGTCCGCATCGTTGCGCGCCGTTTTCAGAATCGCCACGTCCAGCGGGCTGCGAATGCCCGTCTCGAACTTGCTGTTCAGATACGCAAGCGCCAGGGGCCTGTCCGCCGGTTGGCCCAAATAGTCCACAAAAGAGCTCAGCACCATCTGTCCGGTTGTGAGCGTGCCCGTCTTGTCGCTGCACAGAATGTCGATCGTGCCGAAATTCTGAATCGCGGGCAGATGCTTGACCACCACGTGCTCGCGCGCCATGCGGACGGCGCCGCGCGCCAGCGTCACAGACGTGATCATCGGCAGGAATTCGGGCGTGAGGCCGACCGCCAGAGCCACGGCGAATACGAAGGACTCGAACGCATCTTTGTGCATCGCCACGCGCACGATGAGTATGAAGAGCACGAGAAAAAACACCGCGCGCATGATCAGATAGCCGAAACGTTTCATGCTGCGCTCGAAATCCGTTTCCGGCGGCCGCGTCGCCAGCCGCTCGGCAATCGCTCCGAACGCCGTGTTGGGCCCGGTCGCCTGTATGGCGATCGTTGCGGTTCCGCTCACGACGGACGTGCCCATGAAAACGAGATCGGGCGCGTCGGGGCCTTTCGCACTGGCGCTTCCTTCGCGATGCGCCTGCTTTTCCACGGGCAGCGACTCGCCGGTCAACGCCGCCTGCTGAACGTACAGGTCGCGCGCCTCCAGAATCTGTCCGTCCGCGGGAATCAAGTCGCCTGCAACCACGCGGACGAGATCTCCGGGCACAACCTCGCGCCTCCTGATTTCTTGCCACGTTCCGTCGCGCAAAACGGTCGCCGTCGGCGTCACATCGGCGCGCAGGCGCTGGATGGCTTTCTGCGAGCGATACGTCTGGACGAAATTGATCAGCACGCTCAGCAGAACAATGACGAGGATGATCAGCGCGTCCGCCGGATCGCCGAGAAAGAAGGAAGCCAGGCTGGCCACCAAGAGGATGATCACCAGGGGGTTGAGGAACAGCAGCAGCAACTCCGTAATCGCCGCACCGGATTTGGCCGGCGCGGGCTCGTTCGGGCCGTACTGGCTCAAGCGGTCGGCAGCCTCCCCCGAGGAAAGACCGGAGGTGGCCGCTTGAGCCGGAGGCGCTGGCGCGTGCAGTTCTGTGGGCGCGGAACTCATTTTGGCGGCCTCAGTGGCCCGTTGTGGTGCATCCCGTTCGTCGGCAGCCTAACTTGCCCTGTGGCCGCACACGATGCTAACTTCTTTTTGCCATGAAGCAAGAGGAGACCCTGGGGGGATCGGGTTTGAGCATGGCCTCCGCTGACAGGTGGAGACTGCTCGAATCAGCCCCCGATGCCATGGTGATTGTGGACGGGTCCGGCCGAATCGCGTTTGCAAACTCCCAGGCCGAGCGCATGTTCGGCTACCCGGCAAACGAACTCCTCGGCCAGCCTGTGGAAGTCCTTACACCCGAATCAGTTCGGCAGGCACACGTCCGTCACCGCTCTGAATTTGCCACGTCCCCTCGAACACGAGAGATGGGGTCGGGCCTCGAACTAAGGGGACGGCGCAAAGATGGCACCACCTTCCCCGTAGAAATCAGTCTTAGCCCCCTCAACGAACCCGACGGCCGTTTCGTCGTCAGCGCGATTCGCGACATGACGGAGCGCAGGCGCCTTCAAGAAGGGCTGAGATTGAGCGAAGAGCGCTTTCGCCGGCTCGTCGCGGAGGTGAAGGACTACGCCATTTTCCTGCTCGATCCCGAGGGCAACGTGAAGACTTGGAACGAGGGCGCACAACGGATCAAGGGATATCGGCCCGAGGAGGTCATCGGCAGGCATTTTTCGATCTTCTATCCTTCCGAAGAAATCGAGCGCGGAAGGCCCGCGGAAGAGCTCGAAACTGCGGCCCGGGAGGGCCGAGTCGAGGACGAAGGGTGGCGCATTCGAAAGGACGGTTCGCGTTTCTGGGCGAGTGTGGTCATCACGGCCCTTCACAACGAGCAAGGCAAGCCGTTGGGTTTCGCGAAGATCGTGAGGGACATTACCGAGAGAAAGCGCGTTCGCGAGTCGTTTATTATCGAGGTCACTAACGCCCTGCTTTCCAACATCGACATTACAAAGCTTCTATCAGCGATCGGCCTGTGCGTTCGTCAAGTGAAGGATTTCGACTACGCGACTCTCACGCTGTACGATCCCGAGACAAAGATGTTGCGCGTTCAACCGGTCGAAGCGGCTCCGGGCGTCGATCCCCTACCGTCCGGAATCCTGATCCCCATTGCGGGATCGCCGAACGGCTGGTCCTACGTCTCAGGTAAATCCCTGTTGATGAAGGGCTCGCCGGGCGAGCATTTCGAGTTTGAGCTCCCGCAACACCTCGTGCGCCAATCAGTGAAGTCCGGCTGTTGGGTCCCGTTGATTGGGAGAGAAGGGCCGCTCGGCACGCTGAACCTGTTCAGCCGGCAATCCGGGGCTTTTTCGGAAGACGACCTGCCGCGGCTTTCGCAACTGGCCAGTCAAATCGCCGTGGCACTTGATAACGCGCTGGCCTACCAGCGCCTCGCGGATCTGAACGCCCGCCTGGCAAAGGAAAAGCTCTACCTCGAAGATGAGCTGCGAACGAGCGGCAGCTTCGAAGAAATCATCGGCGGCAGCAAAACCCTCCGGGGCGTGCTAAAGCAAATCGAAACGGTCGCGCTGACCGATTCGACCGTCCTAATCCTCGGAGAAACGGGCACCGGCAAGGAGCGTCTCGCACGAGCCGTCCACGATCTCAGTCCGCGGCGCGGCCGGCCGTTTGTAAAAGTGAATTGCGCGTCTGTGCCTGCGGGATTGCTCGAAAGCGAGCTTTTCGGCCACGAAAAGGGCGCTTTCACCGGCGCGATCGCGCAAAGAATCGGGCGGTTCGAGCTGGCGCATCAGGGAACACTCTTCCTCGACGAGGTTGGCGAGATTCCGCTTGATCTTCAGCCGAAGCTCCTGCGCGTGCTGCAGGAAAAGCAATTTGAGCGCCTCGGAAGCAGCCGGACGCTCACCACCGACGTGCGCATCGTCGCCGCCACCAATCGCGACCTCGGCAAACTCGTCGCGTCGGGCCAGTTCCGCAGCGATCTCTACTACCGGCTCAGCGTTTTCCCAGTCGTCGTTCCTCCGCTGCGTGACCGTGCCGAAGACATTCCGTTGCTCGTGCACTATTTCCTGTCCAAGTTCTCGAAGAGCATGGGGAGGAGCATCGAAACGGTGCCGCCGGACACAATGCAGGCGCTGATCCGGTACCCATGGCCGGGCAACGTCAGGGAACTCGAACACGTCATCGAACGCGCAGTGATTCTCTCGCCAGGTCCCGAACTGCGGATACCGCACACCGAGCTTGCCTACGCAGACGAAGTCGTTCCCAAACCCTCAGCTTCGCTGCAGGATATGGAGAGAGACCACATCATCCGCGTTCTCCGGGATGCCAAAGGCAAGATCGGTGGGCCTGGCGGCGCCGCCGAGCGCCTCGGCATGAATCGGACCACGCTCAACTCCCGCATGCAGAAACTCGGAATCTCCCGCAAAGACTTCTGATTTCAGCTTCTTCCGGGAGCTTGCACAGAGTCACACTCCCCTGTGACGCGCGTCACTGTGCCGTTTGTTTCTTTCTGGAATCTTAGGGCTGGGCGCTGAGCTTTACGGCTCTTGCCAGTGCCGGTCGCACGACAGGACTTGGAATGCGGAGCCGTCAAGGCCAGCGCCAAGACGAGAGTAAGGAGAAAGCTTTATGAGTGACAAAGGGACGGCCGTGCAGGTTGCCAAACAACCCACCAACGTCACGCCAATCGCGCCCGAGAACTTATTCGAGCGCGCAAACAACATTTTGAATGCGATTTCCCGCCGGGCTTACGAGATTTTTGAGGGCAACGGCCGGTCGTTCGGCCGCGATCTGGAAGACTGGTTCCGAGCCGAAAGGGAATTGCTCCACCCCGTTCACATCCACGTCACCGAATCGGGCGACGCCCTCGAGGTGAAGGCCGAGGTGCCGGGCTTCACTGAAAAGGAACTGGAAATCAACGTCGAGCCTCGCCGGCTGGTCATCACCGGCAAGCGCGAATCGAAGAAGGAAGAGAAAAAGGGCAAGACTCTCTATTCGGAGAGTTGCGCGAACCAGATCATGCGGGTGATTGATCTCCCGGCCGACGTCGAGGCCGAAAAGGCAACAGCGACGCTGAAGAACGGAGTCCTCGAGCTGAATCTGCCGAAATCAGCCAAAGCGCGTACCGTTCGCATCGAACCCAAGGCCGCTGCATGACGCCGTGGCTTCTTCAGCCGGACGGGCGGGACGGCTAGGGACCGCCCGTCTGGCTGAGGTCGGCCGCGTTAGAAGAGGTTCCGATGCTCCTAGCGTTCAACGCCGTGGAGAACACGGCCTGATTGGAAGCTGAGGTGTGTGAAGAAGGAGACGAGCCATGAAGGTACAGGATGTAATGATGAGAACGCCCGCATCTTGCAGCCCGGAAACGAATCTTGGCGCCGCCGTCGAGATCCTCTGGACTCGAAATTGCGGCATGCTCCCGATTGTGGATGCAAAGCAGAAAGTGATCGGAGTCGTCACAGACCGCGATTTGTGCATGGCCTTGGGTACTCGCAACCGGCTCGCGGGACAAATCACCGTCGGAGAAGTTGCCAGCGGCGAAGCCTACACCTGCCGGGCGCAGGATGACATTCACGTGGCATTGCAAACGATGGCCAAGAAAAGAGTGCGCCGCCTGCCCGTTGTGAACGAGCAGGGCGTGTTGGAAGGGATTCTCTCAATGGACAACGTCGTTCTCCATACGGAGGCGGCGGGCTGGGGTCGGCCGGCTGAACTTTCGCAGGACGACGTGGTCAAAACCCTGCGGCAGATCTACGGGCCGCAGCTTCCGCAAGTGGTACAGGCACGCGCGGTCGCTGTCTAACCCGGAGCGCAAAGCCGCGAGCCGCCTATCGGCCGAGTCTAGGATCGCGGCGAAATTGGGCGATCGGAAGCAGGCTGGCGGCACGGGCAGGGACAAGGTCTGAGTCGGCGCCTCGACCGGTCGACCTGCAGCGCCCTTTTTCGCAGGCGCGCCGGAACGAGCGTAGGGATTGCACCACCGAGCGTGTTCTCAGAGAGAAAGCGGGGAGCCATGACAACCGATACTCAGATGAGCGGAGCAAAAGCCGGAACCAAAGAAGCGGACTTCGCAGTTTTGGCGGCTGAACACGTGCCGCCTTGTGTTTCAATCTACGTCTCTAACGTAGTGGGTGCCGAGAGCACCCAGCAACAATTGCCGCGGCTCAAGAATTTGCTTCAGACGGCGAGCCTCAACCTGCGCGATTCCTCGATGGCCGTCGAGGAGGCACAAGCGCTCTTGACCTACAACTGGCGGGCGGTCCAGGAGGGCCAGCCGCAGCATCCCAACGCCGAGGGTCTCGCGGTGTTCATCAGCAGGGACTTCTTCGGCTTCAGCCACCTGCCCGCGCGCGTTGCGGACCGCGTGACAGTCGGCAGCGAATTCTTTATCAGGCCGCTGCTGTCTCTGATCCCCCACGACGACCGCTTCCACATTTTGGCGCTTAGCCAGAAGCACGTGAAGCTATTCGAGGGCTCGCGCCGCGGGATGCGGGAACAGACGCTGCAGGCGACGCCCGAGAATCTGCACGAAGACCTCGAGGGACACTCTTTCGAGCAGCGGTATCAGATGCACACGGCGTCTTCGCGGGAGTCCCTCCAGAAGGGTGCGGTCTTCCATGGACCGTCACTCCGCAATAAAGACAGACTCATTCACTTCTTCCGCGACGTCGACAAGGGCTTGGCGGACGTGCTGAAAGGTCAGCAGGCGCCGCTTATTCTCGCGGCGGTGGACTATCTCGTCCCGATTTACAAGACTGCGAACACGTACACGCATCTGCTCGATCACGCGATCATCGGAAGTCCCGATCTGCTGTCGCCGAATGAACTCTACGCCGCAGGATGGAAGATCGTGGAAGAGGAGATGTCGAAGGCAGCGGACGGCGCGTTTGCCGTTTACACGCAACACGCGAATACGCCTCTTACTTCGAACAACCTGCGCGAGACGCTCGCCGCGGCGCACCGCGGACTCGTTCGCTTCCTGTTTGTGCCGTCTGCCGGCGAGCGGTGGGGCTTGCTGGTTCCTCCGGACACGGTGCACGTGCATGGCGCACAAGAGCCGGGAGACGGCGAATTGCTGAACCTGGCGGCGATTCTGACGCTTCGGCACGGCGGGCACGTCTACGTTGTCCCGCAGAGCCAGCTCGCTGAAGGCGCGGATACAGCCGCGGTGTTCCGGTACGCACTCGGCTCGCAGGTTGCAGGCGCGGTGTAGCAGGTTTCTACAGCCTCAAGAAGGAGAGGTGCCATGGCGGGCAAACAACTCCTCTTCCGCTCCGCAGCACGGGAGAAGGTCCTCAAGGGAACGACGGCGATCACCGATGCGATCCGCATCACTCTGGGGCCGAAGTCCAAATGCGTGCTGATTCAGAAGAGGTGGGGAAAGCCCGTCGTGTGCAATGACGGCGTCACGATTGCGAAAGAGATCGAATTCGAAGACGCGGAAGAAAATCTTGGCGCCCAGATGATTCGTGAAGCCGCCGAGCGCACGGGTGACGTGGTCGGCGACGGCACCAGTACAGCGTCGATTCTGACCAACTCGATCTTCGCGGAGGGTTTGCACAACATCGCCGCCGGCGCCAGCGCCGTGGACTTGAAGCGCGGTCTCGACCGCGGTCTCCGCGCTGCGGTCCAGGCGCTAAAGACTCTGGCGCGGCCAGTTACAAGCCGCCTCGAAAAAAGTCAGGTCGCCACGATCTCCGCCCACAACGACAACTCGATCGGGGAGCTGGTGGCCGATGCCGTCGAAAAGGTGGGAGCGGAGGGCGTAATCACGGTCGAGGAAGCGAAGACCACGGAATCGACGCTGGAGCTGGTCGAAGGATTGCAATTCGATCGCGGCTATATCTCGCCGTACTTCGTCACGGACCCGGCAAAGATGGAAGCCGTCCTTCTCGATCCCGTCATCCTGATTCACGAAAAACGAATCAGCAATCTTCAGGATTTGCTGCCTCTGCTCGAGGAAATTTCCAAGGCCGGGCGCTCGCTTCTGGTTATCGCTGAGGATGTGGATGGCGAAGCCCTGGCGACGCTGGTAGTGAATAAAGTGAGAGGATCTCTGCTTTCGGCCGCGGTGAAGGCGCCTGGATTCGGCGACCGCCGGAAGGAAATGCTGCAGGATATTGCCATTTTAACCGGAGGGCAGTTGATCGCCGAAGAGCTGGGCATCAAAATCGAAAACATCACTCTCGATCAGCTCGGCAAAGCCAAACGCGTGGTGATCGACCGGGACAAAACCACGATCGTCGAGGGCGCCGGCTCAAAGCAGGCCATTGAAGCCCGCTGCGCGGACGTTCGGAAGCAGATCGAACTCTGCAAGTCGGACTATGACCGCGAAAAGCTGCAGGAGCGGTTGGCGAAACTGGCGGGCGGCGTCGCCGTGATTCGCGTCGGCGCGCCATCCGAAGCTGAGCTGAAGAACCGCAGAGAAGCCTTCGAAGATGCGATCAGCGCGACGAAGGCCGCCATCGCCGAAGGCATCGTTGCCGGCGGAGGACTCCCGTTTCTTCGCCTGATCGAAGCCGTCGCGAAAGAAGAGGCGAATTGCACGGGCGACGAGCGCACGGGACTCAGCATCCTCAAGCGCGCATTGGAATCTCCGACGCGCCAGATCGCCGAAAACTCGTCCTTCGATGGCGGCGTGGTTGTGGACCGCATGCGCTCCGGCCAAGGCGATTTCGGATTCGACGCCGCGCGCGGCGAATACGTCGATCTTGTGAAAGCCGGAATCATCGATCCTGCCAAGGTGGTGCGCGTCGCGCTCGAAAACGCCGTGTCGGTGGCGAGCGTCCTGCTGCTCACCGAAGCGACGCTCACGGAGATACCGGAGAAAAAGGAAAGAGCGGCAAATCATGAGCTAGCTGAGGTATAAGGAAGCACCGCTCCCGGAGCGTGCCGCAAGAAAATCCTCCGGGGATGCGCTGAGGTTACAAAGAATCATGAAGCTGCTGATCGCGACGGACATCTCGGCATCATCCCACTGGGTCATCGATGCCATAAAAGCGCGTCCCTGGCCCGCCGAAACGGAAGCATGCGTTCTGCACGTTGTGGACCTCACGCCCTTTCCGCTTGGTGCGGAACTCATGGAAACGGCACGCAAAGGGGCGGAGTCCGCTGTGAAGTCGGTCGGCGCGGACCTGGCACAGTCGGGCCTCAAGACTCACACCGAAGTTTTTCTCGGCGCTCCGCGAAGCGCCGTGCCGGAATACGCAAAGAATTGGGGAGCGGACTTCGTAATCGTGGGATCGCACGGCGGCACCGGCTTGGCGCGCTTCTTGCTCGGCAGCGTCGCACAGGCCGTCGTTCGCAACGCTCCTTGCTCCGTTGAGATCGTGCGCCACAGCGCCGGCCGCAAACCAGGTCCTGCCGGGGAATATAGAGTCCTGCTCGCCACCGACGGGTCGGAATGTTCCGCTGCTGCTGTTCGGTCGGTTGCCAGGCGACCTTGGCCTCCCAAAACCGCAATTCGCGTGATCAGCGCTGTCGCTCCTTTCATTCCAATCGCTGACGTCACTTCTGCATATTTCTATGCGGGACAGTCCGTACTAGCCGCGCAGGCTGTTGAGGAAGCCGGCCGCTCTCGCGCCACGGAGGCCATCGCGCGCGCCGGCGGCATCTTTCGCGAGGCTGGCGTCGCAGGAGTTGAGACCGGCGAGCCGATTCTCGGCGATCCGAGAGCCGTCATTTTGGACGAAGCGAAGCAGTGGTCTGCGGATATGATCGTCGTCGGGTCGCACGGCTGGCACGGATTGGACCGCTTGATGATGGGCAGCGTTTCCGAATCGGTGGCGATGCACGCCCACTGCTCCATCGAAGTAATTCGGTGAACGGCGGAGGGGCGCACCGCACGGGCCTGGCTCTTGATCGTTCCAGCCGAGTGAAATGCGGCTGCTTGTGATGACGAAGTGAACTGACGGCATTTCGTCGAGTGACGATATCTCGCCCGACTCTCTCCCGTTTTGGGCACCTCTAATCCTGCTCCAAATTAACCTAACTCCCCTCATTCCAGCCTCTTGCGTCGAAAGTCCGAGAGGCAGTCAGAATTGGCGCAATTCGTGCATTTGTGATGTGTGGACAGAGCGAACGTGCTACGGATCACACCCACGGAAAAATCAAATTCACTCGGGCTCAGACTCGAGGGCAGGCTCGAAGGACCTTGGGTCGAAGTGCTGAGAAAAACTTGGACCGACACCTTGAATCAGGGCGCGCAACAGCAAATCGTCGTCGACTTGGATGGCGTGAGCTTTGTCGATTCAGTCGGTCGAGCGCTGCTTCTGAACATGCAAGAGCAAGGCGTGGGGCTTATCAAGGCTTCGGCGTTCCTACGCGAGATTCTCAAGCTAGGCGGTCCAAACCTCAACCGGCAAGACTCGTAAGAAAAAGGAGAATGATATGCACGCTCCCTACGGCATGGAACTGATCGAGGATTGCAAGACCTGCCCCATGAGGAAAAACGGATTCTTTTGTCAGTTGCCCTGCGGCGCGCTTCAAGCGTTCAGCAACGTGAAGTTCACCACCACTTACCCATCGCAGGCCGTGCTGTACGTCGAGGGACAGGCTCCCCGCGGCGTGTATATGCTCTGCAAGGGGCGCGTGAAGCTGACGATGAACTCCGCCGACGGCAAGACCCTGATCGTCCGCATCTGCGAGCCGGGGGAAATCTTGGGCGCGCAAGCCGCAATCTCGGGCGAGCCGTACGAACTGACAGCCGAGGCTCTGCAGCCGTGCCAGGTCGATTTCGTGCGCCGCGAGGACTTCATGCGGCTCCTGCGCGAGCAGCCGGAAATTGCCGCTGCCGCGATGCGCCAGCTCAGCAACGGGTACCGCAAGGCCTGCCAGGAAATCCGGTACCTCGGTCTTTCCCGCTCCGCGAGCGAGAAGGTCGCGCAATTCCTGCTTGAGACGGCGTCTACGGGCCAGCAGACCAATCAGGGCAAGCGCTTTCATCTGGGTTTGACACACGAAGAGATTTCGCAGATCGTCGGAATCTCTCGCGAGACCGTGACGCGCACTATGACCGAGTTCAAGAGCAAGGCGCTGATCGCGACCAAAGGCGCCATGGTCGTCATCCGGAACGAGTCAGGGCTCAAAGCGCAGGCCGCCGCCGCTGCGTAAGGCCGGGCGAACGAGCCGGGGTGATGTAAGCAGGAGGCTCAATTATGGACACGGTTCACAAGTATGAAGTCAGAGCCAAATCGTCGCGCGTTCGTTCCGGCGTCGTGGCATCGGACGCTGTAGCCGAGCCGATTGTCTTCAGCGCCCCGCCCGAATTTTCAGGGGAGCCGCATGTTTGGACGCCGGAACATTTCTTCGTGGCATCTGTGGTGACCTGCTTCGTGAGCACCTTTTCCGGAATGGCCGATCTCTCGAAGTTCGATTTTCTCTCTCTCGAAGTGGAGGCCGAAGGCACTCTCGAAAGGGACGCGAGCGGCTGGAAATTCACGGAAATCAAATTGCGGCCGCTCTTGAAAGTCTCTCAGGAGAAAGACAGCGAGCGAGGCGCCCGACTCTTGGAAAAAGCGGAGCGCACGTGTCTGATCGCCCGCTCGATCACCGCAAAGTTGACTCTTGAGCCTGCGATTAAGGTTGTCCCGGAAGTCGTCTTGGCGGAAACACCGCAGTAAGCGCGATTCGCCGCATTCATCGCATAGTGGACCGCGCAGTACGGCCGTTCAGTAGTCCGTCAGATGCCGCGAGGGAATGCTTGCCCGCACGGCGTTGAGCACGGCCAGAAGATCGATCACTTCCTGTGCGATCGCTCCTTCGATCGGCCGCAGCCAGCCCAGGGCGGCCATCGTCATTCCGAGCAGACTCAATACCATCCCGCCGACCGCGCTTTCGAGAGCGATCCGCTTCATTCGCCGCCCGATGTGAATCAATTCGTCCACCTTGGACAGTGAATTATCCAGCACCACCGCGTCGGCGGCTTCCGTGACAATGTCGCTCGCCAGGCCGAGCGCCACTCCGATCGTGGCAGCCTGCATCGCAGGCGCGTCGTTGATTCCATCGCCGACGAAAACAGTTTTGTTGCGCTCCGTTTCCGCGCGAACGATCGCCACCTTCTCTTCGGGCGTCTTCGCTGCGTGGACCTCTCCGATGCCCACCTGGGTGGCCAGGTGGTTGACCTCCTCCGGCCGGTCTCCCGAAACCAGGACGAGCCGCGTGATCCCGTGGCGCGGCCCCAAGTGTTCGAGGAAGATGCGGGCGCCGGGCCGGGGCTCATCGCGAAAACGGAACAAGGCGGCGAACTTGCCGTCGAAAAACACCACACACTCGAGACCCTCGCGCACCGGAGGCAAGTCGGGAACTTTTCCGCGCGTTTGTTCTCTGCCCGTCAGAAGGATCGTCTTTCCGGCGACGACTCCCGAAAGTCCCGCGCCCGGCGGCTCGTGAATCTCGGAAACAGGTTCGAGCCGCAATCCGGTCTTTTCCGCGGCTTCGAGGATCGCGGTGGCCAGAGGATGTTTCGAATAGCGCTCCACACTCGCCGCAAGGCGCAGCACGTCCTTTTCCGCGACGCCGGGCGCGCACTCCATCTCCACGAACGAAGGACGCCCGTACGTCAGCGTCCCGGTCTTATCGAAAATGAACGTCCGGCAGGAGTCGATCTGCTCGAGCAGGGCCGGGTTCTTCACGATGATGCTGCGCCGAGCCGAAAGAGAAATCGCTCCAATCACGGCGACCGGGATCGCCAGCAGCAGCGGGCAAGGCGTCGCAATCACCAGAACGGCGAGAAAGCGATGGGATTCTCTCGTGAGAAACCACGCAAGAGCTGCGATGGCCAGCGCCAGGGGGGTGTACCACGCGCCGAGCTGGTCTCCCAGGCGGCGCATGCGCGGCCGGCGCTGCTGCGTTTCCTCCATAACGCGCATGATTCGCGCGTACCGCGAATCCACGGGCAGCTTTTCCGCGCGAATGGTCAGCGCGCACTCGCCGTTCAACGCGCCGGAAATGACTCTTGAGCCGGCAACCTTCGACATCTCGTACGGCTCGCCCGTCAGGAACGCCTCGTTCATTCGCCCGTGGCCTTCGAGCACCACTCCATCGGTCGGGCAGACTTCATGCGGATAGATGACCAGCGTGTCGCCGAGGCGGATATCGCCGAGCGCCACATCTTGAGTGTGCTCTCCGATTTTTCGGTGCGCGGTCTGCGGCATCCTCTTTGCCAAGGCGTCGAGCACGAAGGAGGCTCGCCGCGAAGAATACGCCTCCAGCGAAGCCCCGCCCGAAAGCATCAAAACGATGATCGAGCCGGTGAGGTATTCACCTTGAATCGTCGCTACGACAATCGATATTCCGGCGAGCAGGTCCGAGCCGAATTCCCGCGCGAGACACTTGCGCGCAAGAACATAGACAAGAGGCGCGCCGCCAATCGCGAGCACCGCATAAAGCGGAGCGTTGAAAATAGCTGCGGAGGAATGGACCGCGAACCGCAGGACGAGATGCGCAACCAAGCCGGCGATTGCGAGGAACGCGACCGCAGTTTCCCGCTGCAATTCGGCGCGCGCCTTTCGACTCGCTTCATGCCGAGGCGCAACCGCTTGTGTCTCCGCGGTTGTGGCAACGCTTGGGGTTGGAGGGGATGCGATCTTCACGGCCCCTCGGTATCGCCGGACGCAGCGTATGCGACTAGCCCGTCCATGCCACTCGCGCCGTCCAATTGTCGCTCTCTCCTGCGCATCTCAAGCACTCCGCTCCCGTGGCATTCATTCACCGTCTGTTTATAATTAAGAGTCCATACTATTGCGTCCCCTCGCGCAGGACGGCGGGGATCGCTTCAAGCTCTATCAGCAGGGTACCCCAGACGGGAGCGCAAATTGAACCCAAACTCCCACGCGCGCTTCGCAGCGTACTTCTCCATGGAAATCGCGCTCGATCCGGCGATGCCCACCTATTCCGGCGGTCTGGGGATTCTCGCCGGCGATTTTCTGAGATCCGCTGCGGATATGGCCGCTCCCCTCGTCGGCATCACATTGCTGCACCGAAAGGGATATTTCGAGCAACATCTCGACTCCGCGGGTAACCAGACGGAGAGCCCATCGATCTGGACGCCGGAATCCGTACTGAAGGAAATGCAGCCGCGAGTCACTGTGCGAATCGAGGGCCGGGACGTCCGCATTCGGGCATGGGAATATTCGATTGCCGGCAGCAGTGGTCATACCGTGCCGGTCTACCTCTTGGATACCGCGCTCCCCGAAAACACTCCCTTTGACCAGGCGATTACGGATCATCTCTACGGCGGAGACGATCACTACCGCCTTTGCCAGGAAGTGGTGCTTGGGATGGGCGGCGTCGAAATGCTGCGCGAGCTCGGCTTTCACCACATCCTGACCTACCACATGAACGAAGGCCACTCGGCCCTTCTGACGCTCGCAATCCTCCACCGCCATCTGGAGGGGCGTCCTGTCGCGGACGCGACCCCCGATGACATCGCCTTTCTGCGCAAAAGGTGCGTTTTTACGACGCACACTCCGGTCCCGGCCGGCCACGACAAATTCTCGAAGGAACTCGTGCGCGGCGTGATGGGCGAAGATCGTCTGGAGGAACTCGAAAAGCTCGGCTGCTTGCACGAAGATGTCTTGAACATGACCTACCTGGGTTTGCGCGGCTCGCACTACGTCAACGGAGTCGCCATGCAGCACGGCGAAGTATCTCGCACGATGTTCCCCGATTACCCCATCCACGCCATCACCAACGGCGTTCACGGCATCACCTGGACTTCGCCGCCCTTTCAGCAGCTCTACGATAAACACATTCCCGAGTGGCGCCGCGACAAGATGTATCTCCGCTACGCGATCGGCATTCCGCTCCAGGAAATCCACAACGCGCACGATCAGGCGAAGCAGACGCTGTTGGACGCGGTCAGGGCGAAGACGGGCGTCGCTATGGATCCATCCGTTCTCACGATTGGTTTTGCGCGGCGCGCGGCTACCTACAAGCGGGCCGACTTCTTGTTTACGGATCCCGTGCGTCTGCAATGGATCGCGCAACATGCGGGATTGCTGCAAGTGATTTTCGCCGGAAAGGCGCATCCCAACGATGAGGCCGCGAAACAGATGATCCGGCACGTTTTTCAAATGATCGGCGAGCTCAAGAACTCCATTCGAATCGTGTACCTGGAAAACTACGAGATGCGCTGGGCGCAGCTTCTTACGAGCGGCGCCGATCTTTGGCTGAATACGCCACATCGGCCTTACGAGGCCTCGGGCACCAGTGGGATGAAAGCGGCGCTCAACGGAGTGCCGAGCTTCAGCGTGCCGGATGGCTGGTGGATCGAGGGGCATATCGAGGGGGCAACCGGATGGGACATTGGACACGAGGAAGTCCCCGACGTCGCCGCCGAGGAGGCCGGTTCGATGTACGACAAACTGGAGAATGTCATCCTGCCGACGTTTTACGGCCGCAAGAATGTCTACCTGGAGATCATGCGTCACTCGATCGCGCTGAATGGCTCTTTCTTCAACACGCAAAGGATGCTCTCGCAGTACGTCGCGAACGCGTATTCCCTGGATAAGCGCGAGGAGCCGGCGAAGTGATCGAGGCCTGTCGCTAGAGTGACATTGAATGCGGGAATACGCGATAGAAGAGCAGTGCGATCAGGATTAGGTACGCGAGCACGATCAGCGTCCAGCCCATGTTGTGCCGAATCACCTGCCCCTCGCTGCGCACCAGCTTGCTCGTGGAAACTCCGACGCTCGCCGTCTGTGGCGCAATCGGTTTTCCGACCTCCGCGCCAACCGAGTTGAGCGTCGGAAGCAGCAGTACGGGGAGATTCAGCAGCCGTCCGGTCACCATCTGCACGGGCCCGAACATCGCGTTGGTGGACGTATTGCTGCCGGACAGCGCCACGCCAATCCAGCCGAGAATCGGCGCCAAAATCACGAAGAAAATTCCAATCTTCGAGAGGCCAAAGGCCAGTGAATTGGCCATTCCGGTGTAAACGAAAACGTAGGCGAGCGCGAAAATGAAAAACGCGACCAGCAGCGCGCCCCACATCTGCCGGAACGTCCGCGAGAACACCTGCCGCAGTATCTCGCCGCTTGGCCGCAGGATTGCCAGAATCACGAGCCACGAAGCCAAAATCGACGAACCGCCGTTGAACGGAGTGAAGTTGAAAACCGAAGTGA
>Ga0335078_10001463_pt1 | contig 35631 bp, 27 predicted proteins | sample Lox_Sample_32_FD_206711 | JGI IMG/M metagenome (GOLD analysis project Ga0335078, IMG submission 206711) | Soil microbial communities from Loxahatchee National Wildlife Refuge, Florida, United States - Lox_Sample_3.2 | ecosystem: Environmental > Terrestrial > Soil > Wetlands | place: USA...
ATCGACGTCTGGAGCGCCGCCTGTTCGACCGGAGAAGAAGTGTGGACGCTGGCCTGTCTCCTGAACGAATGCCTGACGTCGGCCAAAATTCGAATTCTGGCCACGGATATCTCCAACCGGGCTCTGCACGCGGCCGCGGAGGGCCGCTATGCGGCCGAGCGCTGCGCCGGCATGCCGGCCGGCTGGCTGACCCGCTACTTCGTGGCGGAGGGCCGCCCGGCGCGGGCGTACCGCATCGCGCCGGCGATTCGCGCCCAGGTCGAATTCCAACGCGTGAACCTGGTAGGGCGAATATCCTGGCCGCACTCGTTCCCCATCATCTTCTGCCGGAACGTCATGATCTATTTCGACCGGCAAACGCAGGAGCACGTGGTGCAGCAGCTTTCCGGCTGCCTGGAACCCGGCGGATACCTGTTCGTCGGACACGCCGAAAGCCTGACACGGGTGTCCCACAGCCTGGAATATGTTCGGCCGGCGATTTACCGCAAACCGGAAAAGACGGAGGCCCGGTGGAACAAATCGTCGTAGGCATGGCGGATTGCCGGGTGGCCGGCGGGGCGGAACAAGTCCTCGCCACCTATGCCCTGGGTTCCTGCATCGGGTTGGCGCTATACGACCCGCAGACCAAGGTCGGCGGGCTGCTGCATTTCATGCTGCCGGACTCCACCATCGATCCGGCGCGCGGTAAAAGCAACCCCTACATGTTCGCCGATACCGGCATTCCTCTGCTTCTCGAACAGGTGTGTGGAATGGGGGCCCTGAAACGCCGGCTGATTGTGCGCGCGGCCGGCGGAGCCCAGATGATGGATCAGGAAAACGTCTTCGAGATCGGCAAAAGGAACTATCTGGCGATGCGCAAGCTGCTTTGGAAAGCCGGGATCCTGCTGCATGCGGAGGCAGTCGGCGGCGTTCGCAGCCGCACGGTCCGGCTCGAACTCGCGACCGGCAAGTTCTGGCTCTCGGAGGCCGGCGAACAGAAGGAGCTGGTCGCGGGCCCTCCTTCGCGGAAGGCAGGCAACTGATGGCATACCGCATTCTTATCGTGGACGATTCCCCCGCGATGCGCGCCTTTGTGCGGCGCGTGCTGGAATTGTCCGGGTTTGACCTGTCGGACTGTTTTGAAGCCGGAGACGGCGCGGAGGCCCTGACGCTGCTGGGCGCGGAGTGGGTGGATGCCATTCTCACCGACATCAACATGCCGCGCATGGACGGCGAGCAATTCCTGGCGCGGCTGGCGGCGGACGATCTGCTGCGGTCGATTCCGGCGATTGTCATCTCGACCGACGCCACCCACGGCCGGATTGCGCGCCTGACGGCTTTGGGCGCCCGCGGATATGTGACCAAGCCGTTCGTTCCGGAAGAGTTACGGGATGTGCTCGAACGCACTTTGGGGGTGGCCGATGCGTGAAGCGGAACTGGAAAACGCGCTGCGCCTGGCGGCGGAGGAAGTCCTCGAGAAAATGTTCTTTGTTCAGCCCCTCGAAGAACACTCGGGAGGCGCCGATGACTCGGGCACGGTGCTTTCCGCCGAGCTGACTTTCGAAGGCGCTCCCTCGGGCTCGCTCACCCTGGCCGTATCGGAAAGCGCGGCCCGCCAGATCGCCGCCGATTTTCTGGGCGAGGACGAAGGCGGGGTTTCCGATCGCAAAGTCCAGGAGGTCGTCTGCGAGTTGGCGAACATGATCTGCGGGTCGGTCCTCAGCCGGGTGGAAAGCGAAACTACTTTCCGGCTGGCAGCCCCGCGCCTGCTGGCGTCCGATGAGCGGAGGCTCCTTCCCGAAAGCGCGGACGAAAGCGCGGTCTTCACGCTGGAACTGGCCAATGGCAGTCTCACGGCGACCGTGGTGACGCGAAACTTGCTATGTCCAACGGACGAAAAATCCGCGTTCTGATCGTCGATGATTCGGCCATCGTCCGCAAGATCCTGAGCGATGCGCTCGCCAGCGAACCCGACCTGGACGTGGTCGGCACGGCTCCCGACCCTTACGTGGCGCGGGACAAAATCCTGGCCTTGGAGCCCGACGTTCTCACGCTGGATATCGAGATGCCGCGCATGGACGGGCTCACGTTCTTGAAGAAGCTGATGCGGTTCCATCCGCTGCCGACGGTAGTCATCAGCTCGCTCGCGCAACCCTCCTGCCGCGCCGCGCTGGAAGCGATGGAATATGGCGCGGTGGAGGTGCTGGGCAAGCCAGGCGGTCCGTATTCGGTAGGCGAGCTCCGCCATACCCTGGCGGAAAAAATCCGGGCGGCGGCACTGGCACGGCCGCGCGTCGAGCCGCAAACGGGAGCCGGCCGCAACCCCAAAGACACGCCGCCCGAAGCAACCGAGAGATCGCGGCTCCCGGCCGGAACCGTGATTGCGATCGGCGCTTCGACCGGAGGCACCGAGGCCATCGCCGCCGTGCTGACGCGCCTGCCGGCGGAAACGCCGGGGGTAGTCATCGTACAACACATCCCGGCCACCTTCTCACGGGCATTTGCCGAACGGTTGAACGGGATGTGCCGCATGGAAGTCCACGAAGCAGCCGATGGCGACGTGCTCCGGGACGGGCTTGTCCTGGTCGCGCCCGGCGATTACCACATGCTGCTGCGGCGTTCCGGCGGGCGGTATTTTGTCAACGTGAAAACCGGCCCGCGGGTTTGCTACCAGCGGCCTTCAGTGGATGTACTCTTTCAATCGGTCAGTGAAACGGCGGCGGAGCGGGCGGTCGGCGTTCTGCTCACCGGGATGGGATCGGATGGCGCGCAGGGGTTGCTTCGCATGCGGCAGGCAGGGGCGCATACCATCGCGCAGGACGAAGCCAGTTGCGTGGTGTTCGGTATGCCGCGCGAGGCGATCGCCGCCGGCGCCGCCGCCCAGGTGGCCTCGTTGGCCGCCATGCCGGGGGCAATCCTGAATCCTCGTCCGCCGCGTTCCGCCGCGGCATTCGCGCCTGCGGCGATCTCCTGAAGCGGCCCCGGCGGCGCCGGCGGGTCGCCTTACGCTCCCGTTGCCAGGCGCAATAGCCAAAATGCCAGCCAGGCGAGGATGGCCGACATCGGAATCGTGAATACCCATGCGCCTACGATATTGGTCGCAATCCCCCAGCGCACGGCTTTCAGCCGGTTGATGCTGCCTACGCCGGCGATGGCGCCGGCGATGGCGTGCGTGGTGGAGACCGGCAGCCCGAGATGGGTTGCCAGCAGAACCGCGCCCGCGGCGCCGGTCTCCGCGCAGAATCCGCTGCGCGGTTTCAGCCGGGTCAGCCGCGCGCCCATGGTGCGGACGATCCGCCAGCCTCCGCTCAACGTCCCGAGCGCGATGGCGGCGTGCGCGGAAAAAAGCACCCAGAGCGGCACCTGAAACACGGGGATCAGGTGAGACGTGAATAAGACACTGCTGATGACTCCGGCGGTCTTTTGGGCATCGTTGGATCCGTGCGACAGGCTGAAGGACGCGGCCGACAGCAACTGCAGCTTGCGAAAGTAGACGTCCATCTTCGACGGGCTGGTTTTCTGGAACAGCCAGTAAACCGCGATCATCAGCAGATAGGCCGAAATCAATCCGATCAAGGGCGCCACGAAAATGAACGCCACCGTCAGGGGCCACTGGCCGCCGCCCGGAACCCGCAACGCGTCGAAGCTGCGGTCGAGGCCGCGGAGCATGCCCGCGCGCGCCATGGCCGCTCCGGCATACCCTCCGATCAACGCGTGCGAGGAACTCGTGGGAAGGCTCAGATACCAGGTCAGAAGATCCCAGATAATGGCGCCCGCCAGGCCGCACAGAATCACTTGCGGCGTCACCAGGTTGAGATCCACGAATCCCTTGCCAATGGTCTTGGCGACGGCCGTTCCGAAAAGAAACGCGGCAACGAAGTTGAAGAATGCCGCCCATACCACGGCCTGCAGCGGCGTCAGAACGCGCGTGGCAACGATGGTGGCAATGGAGTTCGCCGCATCATGAAACCCATTGATGTAATCGAACACGAGCGCGATCGAAATGATGAAGACCGCCAGTCCGAAGACCGACATGGCTTAACTGTTCTTGACGGCCACGTTCTGCAGCACGTCGGCAACGTCCTCGAACCGGTCGATGGTGTCCTCGAAGAACTCGTACACCTCTTTGAGCTTGATCAGCGTGATGGGGTCCTTTTGCTTGTGGAACAGGTCGGCGACGGCGCTGCGCGTCACCAGGTCGGCCTCGTTCTCCAGGCGGTTGATCTCGATGCAATGTTCCAGGATGGGGCCCTTCTGCTCCAGCGCTTTGATGGCGTTCTTCGCCGATGCCGCGCAGGTATTGACAATCCCGGCCAGTTCCACCATGTCGCGCGGAACCGGATCGATGCCGTAGGACACCAGGCGGTGGGCCGTATCCTCGATTCCATCGAGCACGTCATCGAGCGCGCTGGAGATGTTGTGGATGTCCTCGGGATCGAGCGGCGTGATGAAGGTCTGGTTGAGGCGGGTGAAGATTCCGTGGATCACTTCGTCTCCGCGGCTTTCCAACACGCTGATCTCGGTGGCGGCTCCCACCAGCCGCGAGTTGCCGACGCGGACACCCTCCCACAGCACGTGCGCCGCCTGCGCGATGATCTCCACCTGCTTTTCAAACAATGCATAGAATTTGTCGTCGTGCGGCAGCAGATTCATATGGTCGCTAAGCGTATCCGGAAGTCTGGAAGGAAGAACTCCATCGTAATCGGTTTGTAATATTTCGGCAACCGGAGGATTCCTATGCCGAAGGAAACACCAGCGTGAACACGGAACCGACTCCCAACTGGCTGTCGACGGTCACGGTCCCGCCCGCCCGCTCGACCGTGTTGCGGACAATCGATAGTCCCAAGCCGGTGCCTCCGGTCTGCCGCGAGCGCGCCTTGTCGACGCGATAGAAGCGCTCGAAGATGCGGGGAATATCCTGGGACGCGATGCCGATCCCGTTGTCGGTGACGGAGATCCGGGTAGTGGCGCCGATGCGCCGGATGTCGAGCCGAACCTCGCCGCCGGGATGGTTGTAGTTGATGCCGTTCAACAGCAGGTTGGAAAGCGCCCGTTCCAGGCGGCTCTTCGGTCCGGAGATGTAAGCCTCCTCGGTCTCGCCGAGAAACGCGCGGATGTGGCGTTCCTTTGCCTGGGCGGTCACGGTTTGCAGCGCATTCTCGGCCAATTCCACGAGCGATACTCTTTCAGCCGGAGCCGGCGTCTTCTCGCCCTCGATTTCGGACAGCGTGAGAAGGTCGGCGGCGAGATTGCTGAGCCGTTCCCGGTGCGCCTCGATGATCTCGAGAAATTTGCGGTTGTTTTCCGGGTCATCGAGCGCGCCGTCCAAGAGGGTCTCGGTGTAGCCTTGGATGGCCGCCAGCGGGGTCCGCAGCTCGTGGGAGAGATTGGCCACGAAGTCCTTGCGGACCCGTTCCAGGCGTTCCAGCTCGGTGATATCGTGCAGCGTGGCGATGGCGCCGGGGCCGCCGGCTTCCTTCAGAGGAGCGGCCTGCACGTCAAAAACGCGCCCGTCCGTATTCAACAGCGAGATGCGCTCCGCGCACGGCGTCTGCCCGGAAATCACCCGCGAGAGCAGGCCGCGCAGCGCCGGATCGCGCACCACCTGCAGCATCGAGAGTCCTTCCCGGGCGGGCGTCCGGGCATGGACCGCGCGCCCGAACGCGTCATTGTAAAAGGTGATGCGCAGATCACGGTCCACCGCGATCACGCCTTCCACCATGCTGCTCAGAATGGCTTCGCGCCGCGACGACTCCCGCGCCAGCAGCTCAAGCATTTTCCGGAAGTGCTCCGCCATGACGCGCAGCGAACGCGCCACCGAGCCGAGCTCGTCATCGGCTTCGGCGGCGAGTGTTCCCGAATAGTCGGCATTCACCAGCTCCGACGCGTAGCCCTGGATGCGGCGAATGCGGGCGGTGAAGCCGCGGGCGGCGAAATAGGCGATCAGCAGCGCGATGAGGGCGGCGATGGCGGAAGCTCGCAGAATCAACCGCCGTACCGCGGCTATCGATTCCGCCACCTGCTGCAAAGGGGTCGCCAGACGAAGAACTTCGCGCGCACCGCCGGGCAGATCGACGGGCACGGCGTAATAGTAGAAGTCGATATCGAGGGTGGCGCTTTTTCGTACCGCCGCTCCGGGGCGGCCGGCGACGGCCGCGCGAATCTCCGGCCGGGCGCCATGATTCTCCATGGTCTCCGGATCGTGGCGCGAATCGGCCAGCACCACGCCGTCCGCCCGGATGATCGTCACCCGCGAGCCCAAGGCCCTGTCCGCATCCTCGGCCCATTTTCCGAGGCTCGGCGGCGGGGTCGAAATCAGGACAGGCGCGAGAAAGCGCAGCGAGTGCGCCATCTGCTGTTGAACCAGGGAATGCTCGCGGTCGGCCGTGTAACGCGTGAGCAGGAAGTCGGCGCTCGCAAGGGTGACGACGATCAACAGGATCGAGGTCAGCAGGAGCTTCCGAAAAATCGGACTCCGGATAGTCATCACCCAGTGTAAAACGCTTGCGCGGAAAAACTCCGGGGCCGCAATCCGGGCCGGACGCGGCCCTTTCTAGAAAAGGCCGGCGCGCCCGATAAGAAGATTCTGGGCGCGCCCTGGGGCGGCGCCGGACGGACCGGCACCTGAATAGGAAGTTCAAAATGAGGAACTGGAAAATCGGCACTCGCATTGCGGCGGGTTTCGCTGCAGTTATCGGAATTTCCATCGCGCTAGGGATTTTCGCGACAAGCCGCGTAAGATCCATCGAAACCAGCTCGATCGGGGTTACCGGCCATGCATTGCCGGGAATGTACCTGCTGGGCAAAGCGCAGATGGTCGCCCAGGAGAATTACGGATCGCTGTTGACGATCGCCTATTCCAAGGACCCGGGGGAAGTCCTTCGCGAGGAAGCCAAGCTGACGGAGCGGCGGTCGCGCAACAGTTCGGTCTATTCCGACTACGAAAAAACGATTACCACCGATAAGGGCCGCGAACTCTTCGATGCCATGAAAGCCCAGCGCGAAGCGTACACCAAAATCGGCGATCACATGCGCGATTTGAAGCGCAGCCACAAAGAACAAGAGGCCTTGGCCGTGGTGCACAACCAGCTCGATCCGGCTCACGACAAATACGTGGAAGCGGCCAATGCCATGTTGAGCTATGCGAAGGTTTACTCCGACGAACGAAGCCAGTCGATCAACTCGATGGTGGCCGAGGCCAAGGCGGGAATTCTGATCGGACTCGGATTGATGGCGCTGATGGCGGCGGCGATCGCGGTTCTGATCGTGCGCGACATCACCAGCCCTTTGAAACAGGCTATGGCAATGGTCCACAGCGTCTCGCTGGGTGATCTCAGCCACAAGGGACAATCCACCGCGCGCGACGAACTGGGAGAGATGATCGCCGCCATGAACGGCATGGTGGACTATCTGCGCGGCGCCGCCGAGGTTGCCACCCGCATCTCCGAGGGCGATCTGACCGCTCAGGCCAAAGCGGTCTCGGAGAAGGACGGCTTGGGACGCGCGCTGGTCACCATGTTGGAAAAACTGCGACAGACGGTCTCGGATATTTCGGCCGCGTCCGCCAACGTGGCCGGCGGAAGCAGCGAGCTGAGCGCCACCGCGCAATCGTTGTCTCAGGGATCGTCGCAACAGGCGGCGGCCGCCGAAGAAACCACGTCGACAATGCAGGAAATGGCGTCCAGTGTGCAGCGGAACGCCGACAATGCGCGGCAGACCGACAAGATTGCATCCCAGGCGGCGGCCGATGCCGAGGCCGGCGGGGAGGCCGTGAAGTCGACGGTCGACGCCATGAAGAAGGTGGCCGAACGGATCACGATGGTCCAGGAAATCGCCCGCAAAACCGACCTCCTGGCGCTGAATGCGGCGGTCGAGGCGGCGCGCGCCGGCGAGCATGGGCGAGGCTTCGCGGTGGTGGCTTCGGAAGTACGAAAACTGGCGGAACGGAGCCAGACCGCGTCGCTTGAAATCGGCCGGTTGACCCTGGGCGGCGTCGAGACGGCGGAAAGAGCCGGCGAACTGCTCGAAAAGCTGGTGCCGGGAATCCGCAAGACCGCCGAGCTCGTCCGCGAGATCGCACAGGCCAGCGTGGAACAGAGCAGCGGAACCCAGCAGGTGAACAAAGCCCTGCAGCAGCTCGACCAGGTGATTCAACAGAATGCTTCGGCGGCCGAGCAGACAGCCGCTACCGCCCAGGAGCTCTCCGGCCAGGCCGAGTTGCTGCAATCGGCCACGGGGTTTTTCCGGGTCGATTCCGCGCCCTCCCGCCCGGCCGCAAAGAAAGCGCCGGCGAAACCGGTTCGCATCTCACGATCCGAATCCAAATCTCTAGCCAGCATGAACCGGGCGATCCAAGCCGCCGGGGCTCACATCGACCTGCAGGCAGATCAGGAGAATTTCGAAGCGCACGACGCCGAATTCAAGTCGTATTGACGTCAGTTCCCGGTGCTGTTCGGAGGCGATGCCGGCGCCGGCTTCGGATACCCCTTGTAGTGCAGAATCGCGTTGGCCAGCATGTTGAACTCCCCGAGATTCTGCCAGCGATACGCCGGATTGGTGGCGAACATCACGACGCGCCCCTGCCCGACGGGAACGTCCAGGATTGCCGGCCGGCCGCGGATCTCCGCAACGCCGCGCATCAGACCGCTGAGGATCGACCGCTCCGTGCCCGGGAAGCGCGCCAAGGTGTAGTTGCGGGCTTCGGGACCGGTGACGCGCAGCAGCGGTCCGCCCGCCCAACGCACCGGCACAGTCGTGTCGCCGTAGCCATAGAAGATGGGATGCGCGGGACGCAGAATCTCGGCTTCGACAATCGGCCCGGGAGCGTAGAATTGGGGCGTCGTGTGGGCGGCATCCACCATACGCGTAATGGCCATTTCCGCCGGCAGAAAGCTCGATACTCCCAGCGTGATCAGAATGCCGCCTTCGTTGACGAACCTGTCGAGCTCGGCCAAACCAGCCAACCCCATGCCGCCGGTGATGTCATCGGTTTCACCGTATACTCCCAGGCTGGGAAACTCCGGTGACTTCTTGTAGGCGATCGGACCGCTGGCGCGCGGTTCCGATTCGAACAGCAGGCTCTTGGAGCCGCCGCGGCCTCCCTGGCTGGGTATCACGATCACGTCATAGGCGGCGCGCAGGTTGCCCTGCTTGACCCGCTCTTTGTAGATGAGATCGTAGGGCGTCTCGAACTGATCGAGCGCGTAGCGCACCCATCCGACATCCTGCGTGCTGTTCCAGGTGCTGAACATGGCGATGCGCGGCACATCCACCGCATGCTTCGGCACATCCGGCGCGCTCGCCATGGCCACCGCCCGCAGGCCCAGCCTCTCGATTTCCGCCTTGACGCGCGGACTGGAATCGACCACCAGCGATCCGGCGGGCAACTCCGTATTCCCCGATTTTGCCGCCTTCTCGATCGCCTGGAATTTCAGATCTTTCAAGCGATATCGCAGCGTCGAGATGAAATTCGAGCCGTTATCGAGCACCAGCGTCACCGGTCCGGATCCTTTCACTTCTCCGTTGATCGCCAGCTTGTCGATGGGCTGCACGGGCACGTCGAGAATGGCTTTGTCGGAAATCTCGCGGACATCGGCCTGGCTCATCAGGCCCATCGTCCAGCCGGTGTCATCGTAGGTGGTGCTGGCGTCGGTGGGGAAATTCTGCTTTTCGAGGAGGATCTTGGCCAGGCGTCCATAAGGCTGATTGCGCTTTATGATGATCGATCCGGCGGGATAGGTGCTGTCGCCGATCTTGACCTCGCCCGTGGCGCGGCCCGCTTCGATGCCCTGCAGGCGCAGAATGTTCACGATGAACGCCACGCGCGTCATGTCCTTCTGGTCCGACGGAAAGACGTAGCCATAGGGAGCGTCCTTCGACCCCGATTCGATGGAGTGCAGGCTCTTCTTGTAGAAGTTCTCCAGCACGGTCTTGGAGAAGGCCGCGGTGAGCTCGAGGGCGGAAAGCACGCCCGTCTCCATGTAATTGGTGTTGTTGCGCATCGACCACATGAAAGGACCGGAAGACGGGGGCAGCGGCCGGTACCATTCGCGCGCGCCCATGCCACCACCGCCGCGTCCTCCGCGCGCCGCCGCTTCCGCCGCGCCCGCCGGCGCCTGCGGTTCATTTCCGCCGCCGGTGTCGGGACCGCCGCCGCGCCCACCCCCGCCAATGGTGCGGCGCATGGTATTGGCGCCGCCGTTGCCGAAGGTCTCATACATTCGCAACATGCCGTTGTGGTTGGACGACATGAAACCCAGATAGCCCGGCGACCACATGTCGACGAAGGCGTGCGTCCACACGCCCGGCATGCCGTAAGAGATCATCCTGGTCATTTCGAATTCGCTGAACCACGGCATTTCGGCGTAGAGGATGGGATCGAGCGTGGGATTCTGCGGCGATTGGCCGCTGAAGGTGTACATCAGCGGTTCGGACTCATGCAGGTCGTGCATGATCGGCGGATGCCACTCCAGGTAGAACTTCAACCAGTTGCGCATGGTCGCCTGGGAATAATTGATGTCGCGGTTGTTGTCGTGATAGATGTACTTGCCCCAGTAGGGGGGCCCGGGAATGCGGTCGTTTTCGCTTTCCTGCGAGATGAGGTACTTGTTGTACCAATCGACGTAGCGGTCGCGGCCATCCGGCTCGGCGGCCGCCGACATCATCACAATGACGTTCTTGCGGATGTTTTCGAAGAGCGGCGATTCATCCACGGCCAGCCGATACGCCAGTTCCATGAGCATCTCCGGCGGACCGGTTTCGGAGCTGTGCAGGCCACCGGTGAACATATAGATCGGCTTGGCCTGGGCGATGATGTCCCGGGCCTGATCGGGAGTGAGGCCGCGCGGATCCGCCAGCTTCGCCAGGTAGCCCTTGTATTTGTCGAGGTTCGCCATCGTCTCGTCGTCGCTGACGGCAGCCACCAGGCACTGCCGTCCTTCGTCGGTGGCGCCGATTTCAAATACCTTGACTCGCCTGGAAGCCGCGGCGAGGGCTTTGTAGTAGCGCGCCAGGTCCACGGTTTTCGTGAGTTTCTTGGGAGCCCCGACGTAGTAACCGAGCACGTCCTTCGGGGTGGGCACGCCGGGCGCCTTGGGCAGGTGATCCACCAGCGGGCTCATGAACTCGGGCCGCGTGGTCCAATCCTTGACCAGCTTGGCATACTCGTCGTCCTGAGCCTGTTGCGTGACCTGGGCGATCGTGCCCACGGTGGCCGCGGCCGCCAGCGCGCCGACCGCGAGAAAACGGGAAAATTGCATACCACTCTCCGTTACGGAAGTGAAACCATCAACTTTATACCCTTTTGGATTTAGGTGGGGCGGGATCTAGTGTTCGGCGCCGCGCGCGGCTTGTATGATTGCGCGCCGCACCAGGCGGGCCAGCGCGGCGATGAAAGCCGCCGAATCGTTCAACCCCGGGACCATTCGAAACCCGGTGATCCCCAAGCTCGCGGCCTCGCGGCGATGTTCCTGGTCGATCTCGTGCAGCGTCTCCACGTGGTCCGAGACGAACGAAATCGGAATCACCAGCATCTGTTTGCTCCCCGCGGCGGCCAATTGCTTCACCGTCTCGTGCATCGACGGACCGAGCCACTTCGATGCGCCGACTTTGCTCTGGTAGCAGAGATGGCGCCGTCCGGTCCAGCCGCCGCGCTGCCAGACCAGATCCACCGTCCGCTCGATCTGGCGCTGGTAGGGGTCGCCCTGGTCGATCACGGATACGGGCACACTGTGAGCGCTGAACACCATGTCCACGCGCGCCGGATCCGGGAAGTCCGCCAGGGAGCGGTTCACCGCGTTCACCACCGACTGCAGATAGTCTTCGTCTTGGTGGAATTCGCCGACGACATGAACGCGCGGATTCCAGCCGTTCGGCTGGAAGCGCCGCCGCCATTCGTTCAAGCTGCTCCCGGTGGTGGTCTTCGAATACTGTGGGTAGAGCGGAAGCAGCACCAGTTCCTCTGGCGCGTGGCGTTCCATCAGGCGGATGGCGTCCGCGGTGAACGGCCGCCAGTAGCGCATCGCCACCGCGACGCGCGCGTCGAATTCTTCGCGCAGTTTCGCCTCCAGCGCCGCCGCCTGCCGTTCCGTGAACTCGCGGATAGGACTGCGCCCGCCGATTTCGGCGTAGTGTTGCGCCACGTGCCGGGCGCGGCGGGTCGAAATCAGCTTGGCCAATGGCTGCCGCGCGATGCGCGCGAACGGAAAATCGATGATGTCCGGATCGCAGAACAGGTTGTACAGGAACGGTTCCACCGCCTCCAACGAATCCGGACCACCCAGTTGGAACAGAATTACCCCGAGCTTCAAGACATCTCCCAGTGGTGAGTTTACACTAGAATTTATGGCGCTCGAAGGCGGCCGTTGCGGCCGCTTCTTTCTGTGGTTGGCGCTGCCGGCCGCGCTGGCGGCGCAGTCCTCTCCCGAAATCACCGGCTGCGATCACGCGCCCACTTACACTCCCTGCGAACTGGTAATCGATCTCGGCGACCGGGCCGCTGCCCAGCATCCGCATCCATACACCGACCTCGAGCTGCGCGCCGAATTTCGCTCGCCGAAAGGCCATACTTACGCTCTGCCGGCTTTCTGGGATGGCGGCCGCCGCATGCTGCTGCGCTTCGCTCCGGTCGAGCCGGGCGAGTGGGAATATCGCATCACCAGCAACGTCACCGACCTGGATGCGCGCCAGGGGACCTTCACCGCGGTCGCCACCGATTCGCCCGGCTTCATTCGCGCCGCTAATGTCCACCATTGGCAATACACCGAGCGGCTGATTCCGCATCTCTGGATGGGCGTAACGGAGATGCGATTCGCTTTCATGGATGAAGACCCGTTTCGCGCGCTCGTGGATACGCGCGCCGATCAGAAATTCACGCATTTTCGCGGCCTGGTGATGGGCCAGGGGCTGGAGGCCGCCTACAGCGCGCCCGGCGCTCCGAACCTGGCGTATTTTCAAAAGCTCGACCGCCGCATCCGGTACATCAACGACAAGCACATGGTGGCCGACCTGATCCTGGCCGGCGGCGCCAATTACCTTTACAACGTGTTCCCGAACGCGGAAGACCGGCGCCGTTACATACGATTCATCGCCGCGCGCTACGCCGCGATGAACGTTACCTGGGAACTGGTGGATCGTTTCGAGGAAACCAACAACGCCCGCGATTTGCTCAAGGACCTGGGCGCAGCGCTCAAGGAATTCGACTGCTTCCAGCACCCGCGTTCCACCGGCGCCGCCGTCACCAGCGCCCCGCTGCTCGACGACGGCTGGGAGACGTTCAGCTCGTATGGTCCAGCAGATGATCCGGTCGGCGCCATCGAGCACCAACTCTACGGTGTCCCCGGGGTCAGCATGGAGAGCGCCCGTGAAGATTCGGGCGGCGGGCGTTTCCTGCCAGAGGATCTCGACAGCGATCATTTCCGCCATCGCATCTGGAACGCCACCATGGACGGCCTCTATCCCGGTTACACCAATACCGGCGATGGCGCGAAGTACGCCTCCGCTCCCGGCGCGCGCGCCATGACCGTCTGGTATAACCTCATGGCCGACACGCGGCATTGGGAACTGGAGCCCTACTTCGACGTCGATGGAGGGCGCGCCATCGCGCTGGAAGGCGTTGAATACCTCGTATACGTCGAAAAGCCCGGGCCGGTCGAAATGGACGTCGAGCAGCATTCCTATGACGTCATCTGGATCGATCCCGCCGACGGCAGCACCATCCGCAAGAAATACAGCGGCTCGCATTTCACTGGAGAGCCGCCCTCGCGGACGCACGATTGGCTGCTGCACGTTGTCCGGGAAAGCGAGCTGGCCAGCATGGCCAGATCATACAAGTTCGAATCGGTGGACGTGGTGTTGCAGGAGGTGGAGGCCAACCCGGAAAAAGTGGTCTTCGACCTGGCCGAACCCACCGGCCCTCTGTCGATCTCCAAGCCGGCACACTACGCCGCGAAGCTGAAGCGGTCGTCGCGGGGCACCCGCACCATGATGTGGCTGTGGACCGGAGAGGTTTTCGCCGATCACCTGGGCTACCGTGTACTGGCGACCGGAGAATCCGGCACCATGCAGATTCCGTCCAATATCGCCGGGAATTATCCTGCCACCATGCTGCTGCGCGTGTATGCGCTCAATGCGCTAGGCAAGGTGTACCTGGCGAGCAAAGGATTCGATCTCACCCGGTGACTCCGCTCGTCCTGGCCATCGATACTACGCATGAAACCGGCAGCCTGGCCCTGGTGCGCGGAGAGCAGACGATCGAAGAACTCGCGATGTGCGCACCCACCGGGTTCGCGCATGTCCTCTACGGGGAATTGTCGGGGCTTCTGCAACGCAACGGCATCGAGTTGGGAGCAATCGAATGTTTCGCCGCGGCGTCGGGACCGGGTTCGTTCACCGGTGTACGCGTCGGCCTGGCCTGTGTGAAAGGACTGGCCGAGGCATGCGGGAAACCGGCCGTGGGGGTTTCGAACCTGCGAGCCCTCGCCAGCTTCGGCGCCGCGCCGCTTCGCGCCGCCCTGATCGACGCCAGACGCGGCGAAATTTATGGCGCGGTGTACGACGCCGCCGGTCGCCTGGTGGTGCCGGAAATGGTGGCTCGGCTCGAGATCTTCCTCAAAAGTCTCCCGGCCGGCGACGTGGAGTTTATTGCCACGGACTTTTCGCCATTTCAGCCGCCGATTCGCGGGACAGCCGCGCCGGCCGCGCTCGCCGCCGCCATCGGACGGCTGGCCGGCCAACAACTCGAGGCGGGAGACGCTTCCGACCCTGCCGCGCTCGACGCCAACTACGTCCGCCGTTCCGACGCCGAGCTCTTTTGGAAGGAGTAAACCGCGTTCCCGCGCGAAAATCTCTGGATATGGCTCGTAGAGAATCCCTTCGGCTGCCACCGCGCCACCGCGACGGTTCGCGAAGTACTCCCTCCGGAACATATCTCGACCCCCATCTGTTCAAATCAGGAAGGACAGGCCAAAATGAAACTCCGTCTCATCATCGCCGCGCTCCTGGTTCCCATGGCGTGCGCGCAAACCAGCGATGCCTGGAACAAGCTGCAATTCCTCGTCGGCAACTGGACCGGCATGGCCGGCGCAAAGGATACACAGGCGGGCGCCGGCCAGGGAGATTTTTCCTTTCAACCGGAACTCAAGCAGAAGATCGTGGTGCGCCGCAACAGCGCCAATTACGCTTCCGGCGCCACGCACGACGACCTGATGATAATTTATTTCGACCCGCCGGATTCCGCTCCGCGGGCCATCTACTTCGACAGCGAGGGTCACGTAATCCGCTATAACCTGGCGTTTCCGTCGGCTAATCGGGTGGTTTTCGAATCGGACGGCAGCCAACCCGGGCCGCGCTATCGATTGACGTACTGGCTGGAAGGCGCCTCGCTCAACGGCACATTCGAGATCGCGGCCGCTCCCGGCGAGTACAAGAACTACCTGCGCTGGACTTCCAAGCGCCGGTAACCATTAGAGGCCTGTTCCGCGAAGATCCTCTTCGATCGCGTCCCGCAGCCCTTCCGACAGGGGCTGTAAATAGAAATGACCGCCGGTGAACTGCCGGAGCGCGAACGGAGCACGTGTCTCGGCAGACCAGCCCCGCAGATGCTCCGCGGTTACTCGCCCATCCGCCAGTCCGCCATATGCGCGAATCGGGCAATCGAGCGGCTCATCCTCCTGATAGACGTAGTGCCGGTAGAGCGACGTATCAGCCCGTAGCGCGGGAAGGACCGCGGGCGCTATCGAGGAGACGTCCAGCCACTCTCTATCGGGGCCGCCGATCTGGCGCAGTTCGTCCAGCAGCTCCGCATCGCTGGGGTCGGGTCCGGGGACGTACCCACGGCGGTATCGCGGCGCGCGTGCGCCGGAAGCGATCAGCACCCGGGCGGCGGGTTGGCCGCGGCGGCGGAGCTCGCGCGCCAATTCGAACGCCACCACCGCACCCATGCTGTGTCCGAACAGCGCATAGGGACGATCCAGGTAGGCCGCGATGGCCGCCGCCAATGCCTCCACCAGCGGCCGCATCCGCTCGAACGGCGCCTGGGCGATCCGCGATTCGCGCCCCGGCAGACGAACCGGGCAGACCGCCGCGCCCGCCAGCTTCCATCCGGCATAAGCCGCCGCGCCCGCGCCGGCATGGGGCAGACAGAAGACCCGCGGACCTTCGGCGGCTTCGGCACCGGGAAAATACGCCGCGGCGGGTGAATTCCGCCGGAGGCGCAATGCCAACAAGCGGCGCCTTTCGGGCGATAGATGGTCTTCGCGTGCCGTTTCGGCCGCGCGCGGACCGGCGGCGCGGCGCGGCGGACGGTCCAGCAAGCCCAGCAGGAGTTCCTCGAACGGCTTTATGGAGAGATCCGCGGCGTAATCAAGCGCGGCATGCCGCGAGCGCTCGGCGATTTGATCGTAATGCCGCGGCTGCGTAACCAGGCGCCGCAGCGCCCCGCACCATGGCGCGATGTCTTGCGGCGGGACTTCCGCTTCGGGCACCATCTGCTCGTCGAGCTGTGGCCGGTACCGCACGATCGGATTCACCCGAAGCAGGTACGGAACACCCAATTTGGCTTCGGGGATGCCGCCGATATCGCTGGCGATCACCGGCACTCCGCGCAGCATTGCTTCCACCACGATGCGCGACCGCGCCTCGGCCCAGAGCGACGGCACCAGCAGCACACGCGTCCGCTCCAGTAGCCGGTCGATATCGTCGGCCGGCCGCAGCACGGCGATATTGGAGCGCCGTTCGAGCTCCACGCGGTCGGAGCTGTTCGTCCCCCAGGTTGGCACGGCGGCGAACGCCAACTCCGGAAAGGCGTCGGCCAGCGCCAGGAAAATCGAGATGCCCTTGACGGCGCACGGATTCACCATCGTGACGAATTGGTTGTCGAACCGTCCCAAGAACGGCGGCTGTCCATCCGGCAACCCCGCATCCGCCGGCTCCAGCAGTGAGATGGGGACGTGGACGGCTTCGATCCCCGAATGGCGCCTGATGTAGCCGGCGACATATTGGCTGACACCCACGACCGCGTCCACCCGGCGAAGCTGGTCGGTTTTGGCTTCGCTGGGGAAGGCGCAATCCGGCCCGAAGGGCACCGCCAGCGTGGCGCGGGCCAGGTAGACCACGCGGGCGCGCGGGAGGCGCAGCGCCGCTTCCAGCAGCAGTTGCGCGGGATCGTCGGTCGAAACCAGAATGATGTCGGGCTCGAAATCCGTGGCCTGGGCCGTGAAATGCTGGCGTGGATGATCGCCCGTGACGATGCTGACCTCGACGCCTTCCCGCGCGAAAGCCACAACACCTGCTTCGGGGACGGATGCGTTTACGCCGCGCGCCGCCAGTTCCGCCAGGTAATCGTCGTGCTGCCTGGGGCCGAACGAGCTCACGCGAGCCACCGCGCGACACTCGTGACCGCGCGCGGCCAGCGCTTCTAGCAGCAGCCGGTTCGACTTGTCGCCGCCGCCGTGCGCCGGATAGTAAGGCGAATTCTGTGCCAGCAGGATGCGCATCTACGTACAGAGTTTGCGCTGCCGGAGACGCCGCAGAAGCAATGCCCGCTTGAGCGGGCTGAGCGATTCGATGCTGGCGGGCGCTCCGTGCGCCCCCGTAAACGGCTCCAGATGACCCAGCCAATCCTCCAGGTCGGAGGCGCACAGGCGGCCGGCGAAGTCCTCCGCGGCGGCGCGCGCTGATTCGGATTCGCGCCGCCAGAGGGCGCCGTCACGAGTCAGCCCGGCGATGGCGTCGGCCCAGGGCTCGACATCATTCGGCGGCAGCACTGGCCGCGGCATGTGCTGATCGTCGAACACCGGCTGGTAGCGCTCGATGCCATTCACGGGGATGACCCAGTTGGTGTCGAGTTTGGCTTCCGGCAGACCGCCGCGATCACTGGCCACAACCGGGATGCCGCGCAGCATGGCCTCGACCACGATCAATCCGAAACCCTCGTACCACAGCGAGGGCACAACCAGCACGCACGTGCGCGACAGTATATCGTCGATGCGGCGCGCGTTCGGCAGCCATTGCACATTCGGCAGGCCGTCCAGCAGCCGCCGATCCTCGGCGGTGGTTCCCCAACCCGCAACCGCTCCAAACCCGCACGCCGGCATCCGTTGCGCCAGCGCTGCGAAAATCGAGATCCCTTTCACCGCGCAGGGGTTGAACATGGTCACGAACCCACGCGGGAAGGCCGCGGAAGCGTAAGGGCCGCCGCCGTAAATCGGGGGATGAATCACCTGCGGAGTGCGCCGCAACTCGGCTTGTACGTAAGCCGCCATTTTCCGGCCTACGACTATGATGCCCGCGGCTTCCGCCGCCGCCTCGGCGGCATGCCGGTCGAGGTTCCACGCTTCGCGCCCGAACGGAAAGAACTGCGGAGTATGAGCCACATAGACGACCCGTCCGGGAGCCCTGTGGTGCGCCTCGCGCAGCAGCCCGTGTGCCAGATCCTCCGACGAAATCATCACCCAATCGGGAGAGAACTCGCGAATTTCCCGGCGCAGCGCTTCAACGCGCGCCGCGGGCTGCGCGACGGGCGTGAGACAAACCGATTCATGGACCGGCAGTACCGCGCCCGGCTGCGATTCACCGGCAATGATGCGGCATTGATGGCCCGCGCAGGCCAGGTGATCGAGCCATGCCAGGTTGCTTCGGGTTGCGCCGCCGCGCGGCGGAGCGTACGATGCGTTGGCCGCCAACAGAACCCGCATCTTCAGGCGCCGCCCAATTCCTGTTCCTGGGCCAGGAGGGCACGCACTTCCTCGTCGCTGAGCGCCTCGAGTTCCTCGATCAGCTCCTGATAGTTCTCCCCGGCGCGCTCGATTTCTTTCAGCTCGATGGCTTTGGCCATCTCGGCCACGGTGAAATCGCCGCTATACACGATTTCGAGCGACAGATTCACGCTCAGCATCTGTTCTACCCGCGAAAGCAGTTGCACCGCCAGCAGGGAATGGCCGCCGAGGTCGAAGAAATTCTCGTGGACGCCCACCGCTTCGAGGTTCAGCATTCCCGCCCAGATCCCGGCCAGTTGTCCCTCGAGCGGCGTTCGCGGCGGATCAATGGTGCGATGCCGGCGCGCGTCGATCTGTCTGGCTGCCTGAAGACGTGTCAGCACGGCTTGCGGCGTGCGGAGGGATGTAGCGATCTCCAGATAGTCGATGGTTGGCGCGGACCGCTGAAGCGGCCGCGACGCCTGCGCCGCCGGGACTGCCGTCGACGCGGCGGGCAGGTACCGCGTTCCCGCCGCGGCGTCAGCCGCCAATCGAAACACACCGCGGGAGTCGGGCGATGCCAGAGAACTCAGGAACAGCCATGCCGGTTGGTTTCGCGCACCGGCTCGAAACGGAATCTCGACGGCCGCCAGTCCACGCTCGCGAGCAATCTCGCCCAAGCGAGCGAGCATTCGATGCTCCACGCCCCGTCCCAGAGCGCGGCAGCTCAGCAGGAACGTATCGACAGCCAGGGCATCGCCGGCAGGCCGGAAAATCATGACACCGGTCAGACCGTAATCGCCGAACCGGTCGCGCACCTTGACGGTCTGGCACTCCCATGCTTCAGCCGCAGCGAGGCCGCGGATTTCCGCTTCCGGCCGCCGGACGCAGGATGTGTTCATCTGGCTGGTGCGGACGGTAAGCTGCGCCACGCGCGGCGCCGCATCGGGCGCCATGGGCGCGGTCTCGACTCGCAGATCGAGGGATTCGAGGAAGTCCTCCAGACTCGCCGCCGCTCGCCACGCGCGCATACGCTCGGCCCGTTCGGCATACAGTTGCGGACGGCGCCGGTCCTCGTCGGTGAGCCGCGGTCGGTCGAAAGCCCATATATGATCGAGCAGCGGCGGAATTTCCGAAGGATCGGCCGGCAGCGGAACCGCCAGCACCTCGGGCAGGGCCGTTTGCACTTCCGTGCATTCCTTGGGATTGTCATCGACGAAAATGAAACTCTCGAGCGCGAGATCGAGTTCTTCCGCGAGCGCGGCCAGGCCGGCGCTTTTCGCCTCCCAGTTGATGCGCCGGGCGGCAAAATCATCGATTCCGAGCGGCATCCCGGGGTGCGCCCGAAAAGCCTCGATCACGTCGGCCTCGTTGTTGCGGCTGCACAGCGCCAGCAGGTAACCGGAGCGGCGCCGCTCCGCCATGAACTCCTGCAACGCGCGGCGCGGCGCGTCCAGCACGATTCCCTGCGGGCCGTCTTCGCCGCATATGCCGGCCCACAGCGTGTCATCGCAATCCAGCGCGATCACCTTGCGCGGGCCGACCACCATCGCGTGAATACACCTGGCAACGGCTGTCGCGAGGGCTGCAAAGAACAGCGGCGTGTACGGCAGATGACCCAATTCGTCGGCGCGCGGATCGTTCACTTGATCGACCGGATAGCGCGCCAGGATTTCCCCGGCGGTGATGACATGGACACCGGCCGAGTCACCGATCTCCGCCAGGAGCGCATTCTGCGCGGCCGGAAACTCATCGCGGAAAGCCTCCGAGGACGGACAGACCGCAACGATCAGCGGCGACGCAAATGACCCGGCTGCATGGGCGGCGTCCACGAAGCGGGCGATGGTTTGCGTCACTCCGGCGGCGAGCCAGTCTTCGAACCGCACCAACGCGACGTTAAACCCGCCGCGGTTGCCCGCGAACAGGCTCGCCGGGTCGAGCAGCTCCTGAAACAGGCGGCCATAGGGTGCGAAGCGGATCTCGTGGTCGAGCCCCAGCCGTGCCGCCCAAAAAGCCAATCCCGGCTGAATCGCCTCGGCAGTAAAGGTGGCACTGATGGCGATCATGCGATCGTCGGGCATCTATTTCCCATTATGCAACGTTAACGCCGCGGGACAGACGGCGCCGGGCGCCATCCCCGGCGTCTGCCGGCCGGTGCTCTACGTCGCGGCGCGCTCGCTGGCCAGGGCCTCCCGGACTTTCTTTCCCAGGCTGCCCGCGGTGAACGGCTTGTGCAGGAAGGGCGCGCCCGGCTCCAACACCCAGTTAGCAGTCAGCCGGTTGTCGGTGTAGCCGGACGTATAAAGCACCTTCATCCCGGACCGGCTCGACGTCAGCTCCCGCGCCAGCTCGAATCCGCTCATGTGAGGCATCACTACGTCGGTGAACAGAAGATCGATGCGGCCCTCGAATTCCCGCGCGATCTCGATGGCGCGCAGCGGCGATTCCGCCTCCAGCACGCGATAACCCTGTTTCACAAGCATGCTCCGCACCAGTTTGCGGATGCTGACTTCGTCTTCACAGAGCAGGATGGTTTCGTCTCCGCGCAATTGAGCGGCGCCGCTTTCGGCAGCCAGCACGTCCTCCGCGGATTCCACGATCGGGAAATAGAGTTTGAACGTGGTGCCCTGCCCCGGTTCGCTGTAGACGAGGATTTCACCACCGTTCTGTTTCACGATGCCGTACACGATCGAGAGGCCCAACCCGGTCCCGCGGCCGGCTTCTTTGGTGGTGAAGAACGGCTCGAACACGCGGCTCTTCACCTCGGGCGTCATCCCCGAGCCGCTGTCGCTGACCGCCAGCATGGCGTATGGCCCCGGCGAAACGCCGATGTGCCGGCCGGCGTACTGTTCGTCGAGCACGACATTGCAGGTCTCGATGGTGAGCCTGCCTCCCTTGGGCATGGCGTCGCGCGCATTCACCACCAGGTTGATCAGCAGCTGGTCGATCTGACTGGGATCCACCTTTACGGCCCGCAGATCCCGGTCGAGATGAGTGGCGATCTCGATATCTTCGCCGATCACCCGGCCCAGCATCTTTGCCGAGTGCTCCACCACCTCGTTCAGACGCAATACCCGCGGCTGGCTGATCTGGCGCCGGCTGAAAGCCAGCAATTGCGCGGTCAACGAGGTGGCGCGGTTGGCGGCGTACTGCACTTCCCGCGCGCTGTCCTGAATCGACGGCGAATCCTCCGCCTCGAGAAGGATCATTTCGACGTAGCCCAGAATCACCGTCAGGAGATTATTGAAATCGTGTGCAACGCCGCCCGCCAGCCGGCCGACGGCCTCCATTTTCTGCGAACTCCGGAACTGCTCCTCGAGCTGCTTCTGCTCGGTCACGTCGCTATCGATGGCGATGGTGCCGGTCACCTGGCCGGAGGCGTCCCGTAGCGGCGCCGTCCAGATGCGAACATCGATTTTTCTGCCGTCTTTCTTTTGGCGCAAACGTTCCACGCCCGACATCGACAATCCCAGGCGAAAACGCTGCAGCCAGTCCTCGTATTCCAGTTTGAGGTCGTCCGGAATCACGGGTACGGGTTGTCCGAGAACTTCTTCTTCCGTCCAGCCGAACATCCTGGCGGCCGCGGCATTCCAGAACGTGACGTTCCCATCCAGGTCCACCGACCAGATCGCCAAAGGCGAGTTGGAAATCACCGCGTCGAGAACCGAATTGGAGCGCTCCAGCTGTTCGTTGGCCGCCTGCAATTCGGCCGTCCTTTCGCGCACTCGCGATTCCAATTCGGATTGTGCCGCCCGCAACTCCTGGTCGCGCGCCACCAGTAAACGCGAGGCGGTGCTCAGAGTCTCGCTCAGGCGGCCGATTTCATCGCGTCCGCCCGCCACCGTTTCCACCGGGATGCCTTGCGCGAGCTTGCGCGCGTCCTCTTCCAAATCACGGACCCGCCGCACAATGCTGGTGCCGAAGAGCAATGCCGCCACCACCCCGCCAATCAGACCGAAAATGCCGCCCGCGAAGATGAACGATTCCAGCCGCCGCTGCGCGTTTTCTTCAGCCGCCGTCCGCTCTGTCAGCAGCGTCTGTTCGGCGTCTTGCATGGTGGCCAACTCGGCGCGCAAGCGCTGCATCTGGCGACGACTGTCCTCGAGCTGCCGGCCGAAATCGGAAGCGCCCGGGCGGTCGCCCGACTGACGCAGCGTGTCCCACGATCGCATGGCTGTGTCGGCGAGAGCATGAACCTGCCGCAGCCTTTCGGACTCGGCGGGATTGTCGGCTACCAGCTTTGTGAGTCCATCGAACTCTTGGGGCAGTTCGTTCCGGGCGTTACTGTAAGGCTCTAAGAAACTCTCCTGGTGGCTGAGCAGATAGCCGCGAGTGCCGGTCTCCGCGCCCACCAGCAGGGTGATTACGCGGCGGATGGCTGCACGCACCTCGAAGGAGTGGTTTACCCAGCCCGCCGCTTCGCTGGTCTGGCGCTGCAACTCGAAAAAGATCGCCATCGCCAGCAGCAGGGCGCCTACAGGTATCGCTACCACTAACACGCCCTTGGCGGTTAGCGAGAGATCGCCGAGCGGAGCCGTACGTTCGAAGCGGCGTCGAACCATGCCAATGCGATCGCGATCAGGCGGCTTCGCACAAACCAGCGCTGTTCAAGCCGCTAATCCGAAGATCTACGATAACATTGGCTTGGCGCGGATGCGAGAGGATAACCTTAAGATAATTTTCAGTCAGGGCCGTCCCTGGTTGATGCAGAGTTACCGCCGACAGTGTGCGCCCCACCATGGCCTGGCGGAATGCGCGGTTCTTTTCGTCCGCCAACTCGCGCAGCACACGGTTGCGCTCTTTGCGAACCGGCGCGGGGACGATCTCCGCCGATGCGGCCGCGGGCGTTCCGGGCCGTTCCGAGTAAGTGAAGACGTGCAAATAAGTAAAGGGCAGGGCGCGCACGAATTCCACCGTCTCTTCGAAATCGCCGCCGGTTTCGCCGGGAAAGCCGACCATCACGTCGGCCCCGATGGCGGCCTCCGGCATCAGCGCCCGCGCTTTGAGAACGCGGTCGGCATAGTGCCGCGGCCGATATTTACGGTGCATGCGGCGCAGAATTCGGTCGGAGCCGCTCTGCAAAGGCGCGTGCACGTGGTTGGCGATGCGCGGCTCGGACGCCATCAACCCCAGCAGGTCGTCGGAGAAATCCATCGGTTCGACGGAGCTGAGCCGCAGCCGCTCGACCTCGGTTTCGGCCAGCAGAAGCCGCAGCAGACCGGCCAGGCGCATGCTGCCGCCCGGCTCCCGGCCCCAGCGCCCCAGATTAATGCCGCTCAACACGATTTCGCGGTATCGCCTGGCTAACGTCCGCACCTGTTCCACGACCTGGGCGGCCGGCGCGCTGCGGCTGCGTCCCCGCACAAACGGAATAATACAGAACGAGCAGCGATTGTTGCAGCCGTCCTGAATTTTCAGATTCGGGCGCGTACGGTCTCCTGCGGCATCCTCCACCGGCGCCGAAAGAAATTCCTGTTGCGCGAAGATATCGCCCACCAGGATGTTGCCCGGAAGGTTGCCGTGATAGGGCGCGGATTCGCGGGTCCGGCCGATCGTCACCAGGTCGGCAATTTCGGTTTTGTGCGAATTCCCCACCACCCATTCGACGCCCGGCATCCCCGCCAGATCGTGCGGAGCGCGCTGCGCGTAGCACCCGGTGACGAGGATGCGCGCCGCTGGATTCTCGCGATGCACGCGGCGGATGGTCTGCCGCACATCGTCATCGGCTGAAGACGTGACCGTGCAGGTATTGAGCACGACCAGGTCGGCGGACAGGCGGTCGTCGGCGGCATCCAGGCCCTTGCCGGCCAGCAGCGATTCCAACGCCGCGCCATCGGCCTGCGCGGCGCGGCAACCGAAATTCTGGACGAAGTATTTCCCCACCTGATTTGATTATAGAGATTCTGCATTTGATTATAGAGATTCTGCGACCAAACTCTTCAGCAGACTTGCACCGTCTCCACACCCACCAGCGCGCCCAGCTTTTTGATCTTGCCCGCAATGTGGCCGATGCCGACCGCGCAGTGATGCGCCGGCCCCTCGGCATTCCAGGCATTGATGAAATCGGCCGCGTGAATCGGGAAACGGTACCGGCTGTTGGTGTTTCCGATTTCCAGAATCGGTCCGGGCACCGACGCCGCTTCCGCCGTCAAGAATTTCAAGCGGCCGCCCGATTCCACCACCGAGAGCAGGGTGACCGGCCCATGCCTCACGCTCATTTCGACCGACAGCCCGCGCCCGGTCTTCCCGTGGTAGACCTGCAAGGGACGCACTCGAATCTTGCCTTCCGCAATCGCCATGTGGCCGGGACCGTCATGCCCCATCAGGACCACGTCGTCATGGTAGTCGGTGGCGTAGTATTCCGTGAAAGAGCCTCCGGCGCCGAAGCTGTCCATTATCTTCATGGCTTGCGCGTTTTTCACTTCGCATTCGCCCGCCACCGGAATGCCGCGCGCCGTGAGCCGGCTGGTTCCCAAAATGATCGAGCTGATTGCGTCCTGATTGGGCGAATTCTCCGCTCCCGAGTAATAGTAGGCGAGCGAACCCAGCCGATGCCGTTCCACCAGACGGTCGAGCGCCACGGAAGTTCGGGCGGCGCGTTCCAGCTCTTCCCGCGGGCAATCCGCCTGGACGTCAAATGATTTCCCGATCTCTTCCGTGCGCCGCGCGATTTCCGAAGCATCTACCTGCCTGCGCAGCTCCGCCAGTTCGTCCACCTCGATCATTTCGATGTGCCCGCCGAACGTGGCGCACTGCAGCGTCAAATCGGAGTACACGTCCAGCATGCCGCCGTAATAGTGTCCCATCACGCCCAACCGGTTGTGCTCCATGATGTGCGCCACTCGGGCCGCGTCGAGCCATTCCGCGATTTCGTTCCACGCTGCGTCGCCGTCCGCAAGTGTTCCCGTGACCTGAAAGAAGGGAATATTGGAACGGCGAAACACGTTCGCGATCTCGGGTACCGGGCATGCCTGGCACCATGCCAGCCATTCGCCGGTCATCGCCCGCCGATCGGGCATGGCGTTGAACGCGGCGTAGTCGATCGCCTTTTCCGGCGAGAGATTCAGCACGATCACCGGCGCCTTCACGCGCCGCACAACGGGCAGGACGACGGAAGACAACGCGTAGGTCGTGACATGAAGGAAAAGAAGATCGACGTCCGCCCGGCGGAAAGCGTGTCCGGCCTCCATGGCTTTCTCTGGGTTGTCGATCATGCCGAGATTGATCACCTCGACGCCGGTTCGCCCCAGCCGGCCGGCTACCCGCTCCAGGTATCCGTTCAACCTCTCAAGCAGTCCTTCGAACTGCGTCCAGTAAGCGTCGAGACCGATCGCAAACAGGCCCACGCACAACGGCTGGCGCTCGAAAAACATGGCAGAACCGATTATCGCGTGGCGCGCGCACTCATGCGTGCAGCGTCGCCACTCGCGTCGGCGAAGCCGATACGCGGGCAGGGGCGCATGCGCCACGCCCGGGCGGGCGCGATATAGTGTTTAGCGTCATCTATGAATTCAGAACGCTTTTCCCGGCGTAGTCTGGGACGCCGCGCCGCGCTGGCCGTGGCGGTCGGATTGTCGAAGGACGCGCCCTCCGCACCGCAATTCCAAAACCAGCCGCCGCTCGCCGAGGCCGATCAAGCCGAAGTGGACGCCAAATTCGCCGACGTGGTGCGCAAGTACGGCAGCCGGCTCTCGGACGAGCAGAAAACGCGGGTCCGCAATGTACTGGGCCGCCATCAACGCATGCTGGCGCGAGTCCGCAGTTTCCCCCTGGAGAACGGCGATCCAGCCGCCACCGGCTTGCGCCTGTACCCCTCCGACACCGCTCCGTTGAAGAAAGGATAATCATGCTCGGCGAAGAGATCCTTTATCTTCCGGTTCGCGAATTGGGCGCGCGTCTTCGCAAGCGCGTGATTTCTCCGGTCGAGCTGGCCGAGAGCTACCTGGAGCGCAGCCGTAGACTCGGCCCCAAGTTCAACGCCTACGCGACGCTCACCGAGGAACGCGCGCTTACGCAGGCGCGCGCTGCCGAAAAGGAAATCGCCGCCGGACACTACCGCGGGCCGCTGCATGGGATTCCCTATGCCGCCAAGGACCTGGTCGCGGTCAAGGGCTATCCGACCACCTGGGGCGCGCCTCCATTTGCCGAGCAGCGCTTCGAATACGACGCCACCGTGATCGAACGGCTCGACCGGGCGGGTGCGGTGCTGATTGGCAAGGCCGCCATGATCGAGCTGGCCGGCGGCCTCGGCTATTCCAATGGCAACGCCTCGCTGACCGGCGGGGCGCGGAATCCGTGGAACACCGAGTGCTGGACCTGCGGGTCTTCCAGCGGGTCCGGGGCGATTGTGTCCGCCGGTCTCGCGCCCTGGGCGATCGGCAGCGACACGCGGGGATCGATTATCTGCCCAACTACGTGGTGCGGCATTTCGGGAATGCGTCCCAGTTTTGGCCGGGTCAGCCGCTACGGCGCCATGACCATCGCCTGGTCGATGGACAAGCTCGGCCCCATGGCTCGCACCGCGGATTGCTGCGGGCTGGCGCTTTCCGTCATGTCCGGCCACGATTCCAAGGACCACGATTCGCTGCCGCCCGGCCTAGCGGAATTCTCCTGGCCGCCGGCCGGACCGGAAAAGCCTCTCCGCATCGGCCGCCTGACCAACGCGTGGACGCGCATGGATTCGGGGATGCAATCGGCCATCGACGAAGGTCTCAAGGTGCTGGAGAAAGCCGGCGCAAAAGTCGCGGACGCGGAACTCCCCGACGGGCCTTTCGAGGACGCGGCGGAGCTCACCATCCTGATGGAAGCCGCTTCAGCATTTCAAAACCTGGTGCATTCCGGCGGCTGCGCCAGGCTGGTGGATCCGCTGGGACAAGTCAACGGCTACATTAGCGAGGAGATGTCCTCCGGCGATTATCTGCAGGTGCAGCGCGTGCGCACCATCCTGCAGCAGCGCATCGACAAGCTGTTCGATCAGTTCGATGTGATCGCGACCGCCGGCAGCAACTCCACGGCTCAGCGTCTTGTGCCGCCGCCGCGCGGCGCAAACGAGACGCCGCAGAAGCGCGGCGGCGATGCCGGAACGCGTCAGCCGGATAACAGCCAGCGTGCGCCCGACGGCATCTCCAGCCTGTGCGGCCTGCCGGCGTTGGGTATCCCGTGCGGCTTCAGCTCCGACAATCTGCCGTATGGTTTGCAATTCATCGCGCGGGCCACGAACGATGCCGCGGTGGTGACCGCGGCCAGCAAGTTCCAGTCGCTCACGGATTGGCACAAGAAACATCCAGGTCCATGGGCGTAACCGGCTTCTGCGCGCTGTCCCTCGTGTTGGCGGCGCCGGTTCTCGCGCAAGTGCGGCTGGATGGCGTGATCGACATCCACGTCCACACGGACCCGGACAGCATCCCGCGATCGATCGATGCCATTTCCCTGGCAAAGCTGGCGAAATCGCGCGGCATGCGCGGCCTGGTGCTCAAGAATCACTACGAACCGACGGCTTCGCTGGCCTGGCTGGTTCGTCAGGAAGTGCCCGGTATCGAGATCTTCGGCGGCATCGACCTGAATCTTACCGTGGGCGGCATCAATCCCGCGGCTGTCGAGCGCATGACGATGATGAAGGGCGGTTACGGCCGCGTCGTCTGGCTGCCGACGTTCGATGCCGAAAACCAGGTGCGCTATTCGAAGGAAGACCGGCCGTTCGTCGCGGTTTCCAGGAACGGGAAATTGCTGCCCGCGGTCGAGCAGGTGATCGCGCTCTGCGCCAAACACGACCTGACGCTCGAAACCGGCCACTCTTCCGGCGCCGAGGGTGTGTTGATCGTGCGAGAGGCGCATCGGCTCGGTGTCCGGCACATCGTCGTGACGCACGCCATGCTGCCGCCGGTCGTAATGAGTTTCGACCAGATGCGCGACGCCGCGGAGGCCGGCGCTTACATCGAGTTCGTCTATAACGGATTGGTTGGGCGCGCCCCGTCATCCACGATTTACGAGTACGCGCGGGCGATCCACAACCTCGGACCGCAGTCCTGCATTCTGGCCAGCGATCTGGGGCAGGTCGGCAATCCGCTGCACCCCGACGGATTGGCGGCGTTCATCGAGCAACTCTCGCGCCAGGGGTTTTCGCCTGGCGACTTGGACGTGATGACGAAGACAAATCCAGCGAAGGCGCTAGGGCTCGAATAGCCGCCTGATTTATAATTCGGCATGCGCGCAAAGCTCTTCTGCACCCTCGTGGCCTGCGCCGGGGTTCTGGCCGCGGCCACCGTTCCCACCATCGACGAATCGCTCGGCATGAAATCCGCCGGCGGAGCGAGAATTTCGCCCGATGGCAAATACGTCGCCTACACCGTGACGCAGGCGAATTGGGACGAGAACGATTTCATCAGCCAGATCTGGCTGGCCGACACGGCCACCGGGACCCGGCTGCAACTGACGGCGGGCAAGAAATCCAGCGGCAACCCGCACTGGTCGCCCGATTCGCGCCGCCTCGCCTTCACTTCCGCCCGCGACGGAAAGTCGCAGATCTATCTCATCTCTCCCGCCGGCGGCGAAGCCGTGCAGCTTACCAACGAGGAGAACGGCGTCGGCGGCATCGAGTGGTCACCCGACGGTGGTTCCATCGCCTTCACGTCCACCGGGCCGGAGACGAAGGAGATGAAGGATCGCAAAGAGAAATACGGCGAGTACGACGTCATCGGCGGCGATTATCACATGAACCATATCTGGCTGGTGAAGATACCGGCCGAGATTCCCTCGGACGTCAAAAAACTGCCCAAGGCCGAGCCGCTCACCAAGGGCGACCAATTCAGCGTCGGAGGATTCTCCTGGTCGCCCGACGGCAAGCGGATCGCCTTCAGCGCCAGCCGCGATCCCGACCTCGGCTCGCAGGACACCGAGCAGATATACGTTCTCGACCTGGCCGATTTGCACGTGCGCAAGCTTCTCGATTCCGGCGGCCCCAATTCCGACCCTCAATGGTCGCCCGACGGCAAAAGCATCGCCTTCGTCACCGGGAACGGCCAGCAGTTCTTCTATTACGCCAACCGGTACATCGCGGTGATCCCGGCCGACGGCGGCACGCCGCGCGTGCTCACTCAGTCCTTCGATGAAGACGCCAACCTGATCGATTGGGGACCCGACGGCATTTACTTCGGAGCCCTGCAGAAGACCTACGCGCACGTCTTTCGTCTGGATCCCGCCTCGGGCGCGATCAAACCGGTTACCAGCCCGCAGGAGTTTTCCGTCGCCGGCGCCAGCTTCACCAGGGACCACCGCACATTCGCCGGTACGGGCGCCGCTCCGAATCATTTTTCCGAAGTATTTATCTCTTCGACAACCGATTTTGTGCCGAAGTATCTCAGCGATGTCTCGGCGCAGTGGAAGGATTTTCGCCTCGCAACCCGCGAAGTGATTTCCTGGAAATCGTCCGACGGCGCGACCATCGAAGGCATCCTCATGAAACCGGCCGATTACGATCCATCGCGAAAATATCCGCTGCTGGTGGTCATTCACGGGGGTCCCACGGGGGTTGATACCACTGTCCGCTCCGCCGACCGCTACTATCCGGTCGAGCGCTTCGCCGCCAAGGGCGCGCTCGTGCTGAAGCCCAATTATCGCGGCTCGGCTGGATACGGCGCGAAATTCCGCGCGTTGAACGTGCGCAACCTGGGCGTCGGCGACTATGAGGACGTGATCTCCGGCGTCGACAGCCTGATCGCCAAAGGCCTGGTGGATAAGGATCGCGTCGCCTCGATGGGGTGGAGCGAGGGCGGCTATATCTCCGCCTTCATTACCTGTTATAGCGACCGTTTCAAGGCTGTTTCTGTCGGCGCCGGAATCTCGGACTGGATGACTTACTACGTCAATACCGACATACACCCATTTACCCGCCAATATCTCAAAGGAACTCCGTGGGATGACCCGGAGATCTATCGCAAGACTTCGCCCATCACGTACGTGAATCGCGCCAAGACTCCGACGCTGATTCAGCAGGGCGAGCAGGACAAGCGCGTGCCGCCGCCCAATTCCTATGAGCTGTACCAGGCGCTGAAAGATCGCGGCATTCCCGTGAAACTGGTCTTCTTCAAAGGCTTCGGACACGGGATCACGAAACCCAAGCAGCAGCGGGCCTTGATGGAGCAGAACTACGATTGGTTCAGCAAATACATCTGGGGCGAGGAAACAACGGCAACGGCCGGGAATTGAGCTGCGGACCTCGTTCCTAGCCTTTCGGCAGGGGATACAGACGCAGCTCTTTCATGGGAAAGTCTTTGGCGTTGTCCATAATCAGAATGAGGCCGCTGCTGACGGTCACCGCGGCGAGTACCTATGCCAGCATTGCTTCTACGAGCCCGTCGATGGTGAATTGGCGCGCCTCCACATCGACGGCGATACCCAGCTCGCGCGCGGTGCGCGTTGTGATCGGGCCTATCGACGCTACGCGAACACCGGTCAGCGCTTCCGCTCCCCCCGCTGAGACGAAGTTCTGCACCGTGGACGAGCTCGTAAACGTGATCCAGTCGGGCTTGCGCTTTCCCGCGAAGATCGTGGGGGCTCGCTCGGCGGTGGCCTCCGGCAGGACCGTGCGATACGCTTCCACCACATCGACCAGCGCCCCGCGAAGCCGCAGCTGTTCCGGCACCAGGTCGCGCGCCACGGCGGCGCGCGGCAGCAGGATGCGCGCGCCGTCCAGCGGATAGCTCGCGAAAGCTCGCAGCAGCCCCTCCGCGACATATTCCTTACCCATGAGATCGACCTTCAGGTGCAGTGCCTCGATCGCCGCGCGGGTGGCCGGTCCGATGGCACAGATGCGGCCGCGAAAGGACCGGAAATCCGAAGGCGACCGGTCCAAGCGCTCCACGAAGAAGCGGACCCCGTTGGCGCTGGTGAAAATCAACCAATCGTAGGCGCCGAGCTCGGAGATGGCGCGGTCCAGCCGGCTGTAATCGGACGCGGGTTGGATCTCGATCGTCGGGAATTCGATGACCGTGGCGCCCAGAGCTTCCAGCCGCGACGAAAGCGCGTCGGCCTGCCCCCGGGCCCGCGTCACCACGATGCGTTTGCCGAACAGCGGAAGCCGCTCGTACCAATTCAGCTTGTCGCGAAGGCGGACGACTTCGCCCAGAATGATTGTCGCGGGCGGCTTCATTCCCGAAGCCGCGATCAGGCGCGGCAGCGTCGCCAGCGTGCCCGCAACCGTCTCCTGGTCGGGCCGCGTGCTCCAGCGCACCGCGATGGCTGGTGTATCCGCGCTCCGCCCGCGGGCGATCAACTGGCGCGAGATCTCCGCGAACTCCGTCAGGCCCATGAAGATCACCAGCGTCTCGGACATGCCGACACGGTCCCAATCGATCTGCCCGACCGAGTGGCCGGTGACGAACGTGACGGCCGAGGTATGGTCGCGGTGCGTCAGCGGAACACCGGAATAGGCCGCCAGCCCGAGCGGAACGGTGATGCCGGGAATGATTTCGAAAGGGATGCCGGCATCGGCCAGCGCTTCGGCCTCTTCGCCGCCGCGGCCGAACAGCATCGGATCGCCGCCCTTTAACCGCACCACGTTCAAACCGCGGCGCGCCCTCTCGATCAGCATGGCGCAGATTTCATCCTGCGAGAACTCGTGCACCGACCGTTTCTTGCCCACGTACACCCGTTCGGCATGAGCCGGCGCCAGATCGAGAAGCGCGGTGGGCGCCAGGTGGTCGTACAGGATGGCGTCGGCCGATTCCAGAATCCGCCGCCCTTTTACCGTGATCAGCTCGGGATCGCCCGGACCCGCGCCCACAAGATAGACCTTGGTCATGGGAGATCGTGGGGCAGGCCAGCAGACTGCGGACGATTGGGGATCGGCCTTCGATTGCGACGCCCGCCCGGGCCGACTGCCAGTCGGCCGCAGACTGCCAGCCTGCCCCATAGGTCAACGCTCATACTTCTTTATAGACTGAATCAAGAATCTCCCGCGCGCCGCGCTCGAGCAACTGCCGTCCGAGATCCGCTCCGATGCGCGCCGCGTCGTCCGCCTGGCCTTCCGCTTGCCCGCGGATCAGCGCGTCTCCCGCGGGCGAAGCCACCACTCCCAGCAAACGCAGCGATTCCCCGTCGACTGTCGCGTGGGCGCCGATCGGCACCTGGCATCCACCGCCCAAGGCTGCCAGAACGCCGCGCTCCGCGGTTACGGCGGCGTGCGCCGCGGCGTCATCCAATACCCGGACGGCATCTCGCCCCGCGCCCGATGCCAGCGTTTCGATAGCCAGCGCTCCCTGCCCGACCGCCGGGCACATGATTTCCGGATCGAGTATCTCGGCGATGCGATCGCCCCACCCCAGCCGCTTCAGACCGGCCGCGGCCAGCAGAATCGCCCGGTACTGGCCTTCATCCAGCTTGCGCAGGCGGGTGTCGAGATTGCCGCGCACCGATTCGATCTCAAGATCGGGCCGGATGCGCCGCAACTGCGCCGAGCGCCGCAGCGAGCTGGTGCCGACCCTGGCGCCATTCGGCAGGTTTCCGAGCCTGTTTCCGACCACCGCGTCGCGCGGGTCCTCGCGCTCCGGCACCGCGGCCAGCTCCAGCCCTGCAGGCAGCTCGGTGGGCAGGTCCTTCAGGCTGTGCACCGCCAGGTCGGCTCGTCCGTCCAGCAGCGCCTCCTCGATCTCTTTCGTGAACAGCCCCTTGGCGCCGACCTTGGCCAGCGGGACGTCGGTGATTTTATCGCCCGTCGTTTTGATGATCTCGATGCGGCATTCGTGGCCCAGCGCCGCCAGTTTCCCGGCGATATGACGGGCCTGCCAGAGGGCCAGCTGCGAACCGCGCGATGCGATGACGAGCATGAATTATTCTTGCACGCGAAATGCCTTGCGGATGGCGGCGATGACGTGAGCGCCTTCCGGATGGCCGGCGTGATTGCGAATTTCCGAAATCGGGCCGTGCGCGATTTTGTTGATGATGCCGCGCGTCAGCACTTCCAGCGCCTCTTCCTGCTCGGGCGTGAACGGGCCATATTTGCGCTTCACCTTTTCGATCTCGCCGCAGCGAATCTGCTCGAGCTGATCCTGCAGCCCCACGATCACCGGGGTCACCTCGGCGATCTTCAGCCGCGCCATCATCCGGTCGACTTCCTCCGCCACCAGTTGTTCGGCGTGTTCCGCTTCCTTCATGCGCTCGCGGAGGTTGGCGTTGACCACTTCCTGCAGATCGTCGATGTCGTACAGGAAGATGTTATCGATCTGGTTGACGGACGGCTCGACGTTGCGCGGCACGGCGATATCGATGACGAACATGGGCTTGTTCCGCCGGGCGGCGATGGCCCGCTGCATCTCTTCTTTGCGCAGCACATACTCGGGCGCGCCCGAAGAGGTGATCACGATGTCCATCTCCGGCAGCATGCCGTGGAAGCGCGAATATTCCACCGGCGTGCCCTGGAACAGAGCCGCCATCTCGACCGCGCGCTCGTGCGTGCGGTTGGTGACGAAGACGTGCGACGCCCCCGAGCGCCGCAGATGGCGCGCCGCCAGCTCCGACATTTTTCCGGCGCCGACGATGAGGATGGTCCGTCCGCTGAGAGATCCGAAGATTTTCCGCGCCAGTTCGACGGCGGCGTAGCTCACCGAAACCGCCATCTGCCCGATGCCGGTTTCGGAGCGGACGCGCTTGGCGACACTGAACGATCGCGTGATCAGTCCGTCCAGCCAGCCGAACAGGCAGCCGGCGTTCTTGGCTGCGCCGTAAGCATTCTTCAGTTGTCCCAGGATCTGCGGCTCGCCCACTACCATGGAATCCAGGCTGGCGGCTACGCGAAACAGATGATGGATGGCATCCCGGCCTTCGGCGTGGTACAGATGCGCCGAGATCCGCTCCCGGGCGACTCTCTTATGATCCGCCAGGAAGGTGTCCACAATCGATTGCGGGTCGGTGCTGTCATCCGTGGTGACGGTGATTTCCACGCGATTGCAGGTGGAGAGAATTACGGCTTCATGAACGCCTTCGCGCGATTTCAGGTCGGCCAGGGCATCGGGGAGCGTTTCCTCGCGGAACGCCAGCGATTCCCGCACCTCCACCGGCGCGGTCTTGTGGCTCACTCCTGTGACCAGAAGCTTCATGGCTTCACGATGACTCCGAATCGCACGTGCGCCGCCCAGGTGAGCGCGGAAAGACAGAGCACGCTGATGGTCATGATGGCGGCTTTACGGCCGCGCCATCCGGCGGTGGTTCGGAGAAAGACCAGCGCCAGGTAAGTGCCCCACGTGAAGAAGGAAATGGCGATGCTCGGCTGCGTGATCCATCGCGTGCCGTGCTCGATGAAAGCCCATGTGCTGGCGGCGATCACGGCCAGCGTCATCAACACGAAACCGATCCCCATGGCTTTCGAAATCAGATCGTCCAGCGTGCCCAGGGCCGGCAGCCGGTAGTACAACGCGTGCGGCTTCTTCTGTTTCAGCTCCCGTTCCTGGAACAGGTAAAGGACCGAGGCGCCGGCGGTCAGCAGCAGCGCGGCGATCCCGAGCAGGACCAGCACGATGTGAACCGTCAGCCAGGTCTTGCGCACCACCTGGTTGGTCCAGGTACTGACCGGATTTCCCATGGTCGCCACCATCGCCATGATGAACACCAATGGAAAGACGAAGACGCTCAGACTTTCCATCTTGTAGCGCCAGTGGACGCCCAGAAAAACCAGCACGATCAGAAAGGCGCCCATCGACAAGGTCTCGTAGAAGTTATTGATAGGACAGAGGTTGGTGGCCAGGCCCTCTTCCACGATGGAGACGAAATGAAATACCGCGCCGAGCGTGAGGGCTGCCAGGGCCACGCGAAACAGGTTTTCGCGACGGCGGACCAGGGTTAAAATCGCATGCAACAGGCCCAGGGAGTAAAGCGCCGCAGCGACGCGCAACCAGATGACGCTCATTTCGGCCATTTGAGATCCGGTAACTCCACGTCTGAAATCCCAGTATATCCTTTAGGTATAGCA
>Ga0335078_10001464_pt1 | contig 35630 bp, 27 predicted proteins | sample Lox_Sample_32_FD_206711 | JGI IMG/M metagenome (GOLD analysis project Ga0335078, IMG submission 206711) | Soil microbial communities from Loxahatchee National Wildlife Refuge, Florida, United States - Lox_Sample_3.2 | ecosystem: Environmental > Terrestrial > Soil > Wetlands | place: USA...
GCTCGAACTATACCGGCATCGGTATCAGTTGCGGCGGCGGGTTGTGCAACGTGTGCGTGGCGTACCTTTCCGTCCCGGTGTTGAGCTTCTCGATTCCCCGCGCCGGCGACTATATCGACGTGTCTGCGGCCTCCATCACCGGCGAACGGGCCAATCGCGTCCGCATGACCAAGGAAGATTCCTTCCACTTCAACGGATTCTTCGCCGACAAAATGCAGCAGGCGCTGAGCGTCTACTATGACGAAATGATCCAGTCGCTGGTCCAGGCCATGAAACAGGCCTTCGCCAATCCGCGCAACCTTCCTAAGCAGAACCGCCCGCTCCCCATCGTGGTAAGCGGTGGAACCGCGCTGCCGCCCGGCTTCCTGCCGCGCTTCGAGAAGATTCTGATGGAGGCCGAGCTTCCCATCCCAACCGCCGACATCCGTTTGGCCGCGGATCCGTTACATACCTCAGCCCGGGGCGCCCTGGTAGCCGCGCTAGCCGAGTCTTAGGCATCCTGGGACAGCGCTCTCGGCCGCTTCGAGAAACCGGGCGGCCTCTGCTACAATAGATACTTCGGCGGACGAATATTTCCATCGAACAAAGCGTCCGCTTTCCTCGTCTAATGCTGGTGGGGGTAACTTTCCCAAGTGAAACCTAAATGGAAGATACTGCTTGCTTTCAGCCTCATCGCGCTGGTTAGCGGCGGTGTTTTTGCAAGTATTAAGCTGAATGAACGCGGCGTTGTTTCCGTTCAAAGCGGCAGCGCCGTGCGACAGGACGTGACGGCGGTCGTCACTGCCTCGGGTGAGATCAAGCCTAAGAATTACATCACGCTAGGCGCGAACACCGCCGGCGCAGCTCCCATCACGGCGATCCTGGTGAAGGAAGGCGATCACGTCAGGAAGGGGCAGGTGGTGGCCGAGCTCCAGTCCATCCAGGCCAACGCCGACGTGGTGGCGCAGAAAGCCGCCATTGCGACGTCTCTGGCCGATTCGGCAGCGGCCGAGGCTAATATCGCGGCCATGCAGGATGCAGTTACAACCAACGAAGCCACGGTGGAGCGCAACAAGACGGAGCTCACGCGCACCAAGCTGAACATGGATCGCGCTACGCAGCTCTACGAGGCTAAACTGCTGGCGAAGCAGGACTACGATCAAAAAAAGGCTGAATACGACACGGCCATCGCCGCAGTGGGCGAGGCGGAAGCACGGCTCTCGCAGTCCAAGGCGCAAGTGAATCAGGCGCGGCAGCAAACCACGTCCGCGCAGAAGCGCATTGCGCAGATGCAGGCGCAGCTCGATCGCTACAACGACGTGCTGGAGAAATATTATGTACGCGCGCCGCTGGATGGCATCGTCACCGATCTTCCCGTGCGCGTGGGCGAAACCGTCGTGCCGGGTGTCCAAGGATCGGCCGCGAGTACCATCATGACGGTGGCCGACATGTCGTTGATTACGGCGGAAGTGAAGGTGGACGAGACCGATATCGTGAACGTGAAGGTCGATCAGCCGGCAGAAGTCACGATCGACGCGATGCCGAATCAGACCTTCAAAGGACATGTTGTCGAGATCGGGAATACCGCGATTCTGCGCTCCACCGGCCTCGCGGCGTCCACCAGCACGACGGCGAATCAGGAAGCCAAAGACTTCAAAGTCGTGGTTGCAATCGACAATCCGCCCGATGACATCCGGCCCGGCCTGTCGTGCACTGGCAAGATCACCACAGCAACGCGCTCCCACGCTCTGACCATTCCGATTCAAGCCTTGACCATCCGTCAGCGTGGCGATCTTGAGCCGGCTAAACCGCAAAAAGGCGTCGAGGCCGCGGCCAAAGTGGATCCGGCTGCCGAGAAAGCAAAGAAGGAAGAGCTGCAGGGCGTCTTCATCATTCGAAATGGCCGCGCGCAGTTCGCCCAGGTTTCGACGGGAATCAGCGGGACCACCGACATTGAAGTTCTGAATGGTTTGAACGATGGCGACTTGATCATCACCGGTCCCTACAAAACGATTCGCACGCTGCGGAACGATACCAAGATCAAAGTCGACAACAAGCTGCCAATGGTAGGAGTGGGCAGCTAGCCCGGCATCGCAATCATGGCCACGACAGCAACGCCGGAGCTGGTCGAGCGCGGCGCAACCCTCAAGCGCGAAGGCATCGTCATCCGGACGTTCGATCTCTGGAAAACGTACGTGATGGGGGATCAGGAGATCCACGCCGTATCAGGCGTTGACATTGAGATTAAACGGGGCGAGTACGTCGCGATCATGGGGCCGTCCGGTTCGGGAAAATCGACGCTCATGAACCTGATCGGCTGCCTGGATACGCCGAGCAAGGGGCTGTACTATCTAAACGGGACGCTGGTGAGCGACATGGTGGACGACGAGCTGGCGCACATCCGCAATAAGGAAATTGGCTTTGTCTTCCAGACCTTCAACCTGCTGGCCCGCGCTTCGGCTCTCCACAACGTGGAGCTGCCATTGATTTATGCGGGCGTGCCGGCGGCGCAGCGAACCGAGCGTGCCAAAGCCGCGCTTCGAGCTGTCGATCTTGAGGCGCGCATGCATCACAAACCCAGCGAGCTCTCGGGCGGACAGCGGCAACGTGTCGCGGTGGCTCGTGCGCTGGTGAACAATCCGTCGATTCTACTCGCCGATGAACCCACCGGCGCGCTCGACAGCGTCACTGGAAATGAAATCATGGGTTTGTTCGAACGGCTGTGGAGCCAAGGCAACACGATCGTGGTCGTCACTCACGAAGCCGACATCGCAATGCGATCGCACCGCGTGATTCACATCCGCGACGGCAAAGTGGAAAAGGACGAGAAAATCCGCTAGAGCCTTCGTGGCGCACGCACTTCTGCTGCCGCGGCCCCGCTCATGGGGACGCTACGTGTATCCGTTTTGCGCTAGTGAGCCAACGTGTCCGCGCCGCCTTTTCTGGCGCGCGTCTTCTTCATCAGAAACACCAGCGGAATCACTCCCAAGAACGTCAGCGAGAGCATCCGGAAATCTTCGACAAAGGCCAGCAGTTGGGCTTGCCGGTGGACCATGTTGTAGACCAATTGCTGGGCCTGAGTGGCAGCGTACATCGCGTCGGCGCCTTTTGCCAGGAACATTTGTTTCGCGGCGTCGAACGTCGCACGATACGGACCATCCAGCGTCGAAACATGATCGATCAGCCGCTGTTGATGAAACTGTTCACGTCGCGCCAGGAACGTCGTCACCAGGGCGATCCCGGTGCTGCCGCCGATGTTGCGCGCCAGGTTGATGAGGCCGGTGGCGTAGTTGGTGTTTTGCCGCGAAATGAAATAGAACGCCGTGGTGTTGATCGGCACGAACAGGAAAGCCAGCCCCAGACTCTGCACAATGCGTGCCCACACGGCGTTTCGGAAACCGATCTCGAGATCGAAGTGCGACATTTGAAACAGCCCGAGTGACGAGATCACCAAGCCGACAATCACCAGCCAGCGGGCTTCAAAGCGCGCCAGCAGCATGCCGACAATCGGCATCATCATCATGATCGCGATGCCGCCCGGCGAAAGCGCCATTCCGCTCTGCGTGGCGGTGTAGCCGAGCAGCGTCTGCAGAAACAACGGCATTGCCATCGTGCTTCCGTACAGAACGAAGCCCAGTATGAACATCATCAAAGTTGAGATCGCGAAGTTGCGCTCTTTGAGCAGATGGAAATCGACGACTGGCTCTTTTTGTCGAAGCTCCCAGAACAGGACGCTGATCAATGCCACAACCGCGATCACGGCGGCGGCGACGATGCCGTGCGACGAGAACCAGTCGTTGCGCTGGCCTTCGTCGAGCGTGATCTCCAGCGCGCCAAGTCCGGTGGCGAGCAGGCCGAGACCAATGTAGTCGATGCGCAGTCCTGAGAGGCTCTTGCGCACCAGATAGGGCGGATCGAAGATCAGCAGCGACGTCAGCAGCAGAGAACAAATCCCGACCGGAATGTTGATCAGGAAAATCCAGCGCCAGGTGAAGTTGTCGGTGATCCAACCACCCAGCGTGGGACCGACCACTGGCGCGAACACGACGCCCATTCCGTACACCGCCATCGCCATGCCTTGTTTTTCGCGCGGAAAGGTTTCGCGCAGAATGGCCTGCGAAACCGGTTGCAGCGCACCGCCGCCCAGGCCTTGCAGCACGCGGCAGAGGATGAGCGTGGTTAAGCTCGGCGCGAAGCCGCACATCGCCGAACTCAGCGTAAACAGCGCGACGCACGTCATGTAGAACCGCTTGCGTCCGAACAACGAGGAAAGCCAGCCGCTCAGCGGAAGCACGATCGCATTGGCAACCAGGTACGCGGTCAGCACCCAGGTGGCTTCATCTACGCTCGCCGACAGGCTCCCGGCGATGTGCGGCAGCGCAACATTGGCGACGCTGGTGTCGAGCACTTCCATGAACGTCGCCAGCATCACCGTGCCTGCGATCACCCATGGGTTAATCGCATCGCGCTCCGCGGCCGGAAATGTGAGAACTTGCGTTGCCATCGCGGCTCCGGCGTCCTACTTGGTGTAAATCGTGGCTTCGACGTTCATGCCCGGGCGTAGAGTCTGATTGCCGCCGGCAATCGGGTCGAGCACGATCTTCACGGGAATTCGCTGCACAACTTTCACGTAGTTCCCGGTGGCGTTCTCGGGCGGCAGCAGGCTCATGCGAGTGCCGGTGACGCCTGCGATCGAATCGACATGTCCGGAATAAGTCGTGCCGCCAAGATCCGCCTTGACTTCGGCCTTTTGGCCTGCGTGCACGCCGGCGAGCTGGGTCTCTTTGAAATTCGCCGTGACCCAAACCTGCTGGAGCGGAACGATCATCATCATTCCCTGCCCCGGCTGGACGTTCTGTCCGACTTCAGCGGTCTTTCTTGTGACCACACCGTCCATGGGAGCCACGATGGTGGCATAGCTGAGGTTGAGCTCGGCCGTCTCGAGATTGGCGCGCGCCTGAGCGATGTTGGCATTCGCGGACGCGACATCGGCAGTGCGCACGTTCACCTGCTGTTGATTCGCGCGCGCCTCGCCCACACCCGCGCGCGCCTGCTCCACGCGAGCTTGGGCCGTGAGCATGGCCGCTTTCTTCGTATCGGCATCCTGATTCGCGCCATTCAGTTTGTCCTTGGCGGCTTGCAACTCGCTCTCGGCGACACGCGCGGCCGCGACGTAGGAGTCATATTGCAGCCGGGAGATCTCTGCCTTTTCCACCAGCGGTTTCATGCGGCTCAAGTCCGCTTCGGCACGGTCGTAGTTGGCTTGCGCGGTATTGACGTTCGAGCGTGCCCAGGCGATGTCGGTAGTGGAGGCACGGGTGTAATCGAGCTTGGCTTGCTCATACTGCGCCTGCACGGCGGTGAGCTGCGCTTCCGCGCTAGAGGTTCCGCTCTGAGTGGTGTCGCGCGTGAGCGGGACGTTTACAGTCGCCCCCTGGGCCTGGCTTTCGGCGAAGGCGAGCGCCGCGCGCGCCTGATCCAACTTCGCCTGATAATCGCGCGGATCGATCCGCACCAGCGGCTGCCCCAGCTTCACCTGCTGGTTGTCGTCGACCAGGACCTCCACGATATTGCCCGAGATTTTCGCGGACACCGGCATGATGTGCCCGTCCACTTGCGCGTCATCGGTGGAGACGTGCCCGAGCGAGCCCAGCCACAGCACGGCGCCCGCCGCCACCAGCGCCGCCAGCACCGCGAAGATTAGAAGCCGGCGCGGCCACGGGCTGCGAGTCTTCTCCACGCGGCGCGTCGGCTCGCTCGTCAGCCGCTCTCGCACCGGGGCTTGCACTTCCTGATCCACTGGATCGAGAGTCTCCTGTTCCATTGTGGCTTGCTCCTTACTTGGCATATAAACTCTCCATCTGGCCGGTGGCATGCGCCAGATCTGCTCGCGCCTGGCTGTATCGATACAGCGCCGCGATCTGGTTGTCGTTGGCGCGCGCGAGCTCGTCCTGCGCGGTGATCACTTCGATATTGTTGGCGACGCCAGCTTGAAACCGGTCGCGCGCCTCCACCACTTCTTCACGAGCCAGATCCACGCCTAAATTGGCGACGTCTACCTCGCTGTGCGCGGCTTCGAGCTGCGCCACTGCGGTTTTCACTTCGAGGGCGATTCGATCGCGGAGATCCGCTTCCTGTTGCGCGAGCTTCTTTAGCTCAATCGATACCACCGCGGTTTGCCCCTTGATACGGCCACTGGTGAAGAGCGGGACTTGCAGATTGGCTTCGTAGTCGTAGGTCGGAATCATCGATGCCGGCGTCAGGCCCTGCAGCGACCACGAGCCGGTGAGTGTCAGCTTTGGAATCCTCTGGTCTTCCGCTTCCTGCCTCTGCAGCGAGGTGGAACGAATCTGAGAAGCCAAGGTTTTCATTTCAGGCCGCTCAGTGAAAGCGCGCTCGATGCTTTGGTCAGCGCTGAATTCCTGCGTGTGGAAGAATTCCGATTCGTCCGCGAGTTCCACCGGCTGGTGCGGATCGAGATTCAACAACCGGGCCAACCCGTATAGCGAGGTCTTGCGCTCGGTCTCGGAATCGATCAGACGCTGCCGCTCATTCTGATATTGGACATTCGCGCGCAACGTGTCGATGCCGGTACCGGCACCGGCCTTCTGCATGTCGGTAGCTTGATCGAGGAGCGCCTTCGCCAGTTCCACGCGGGATTGCGCGGCCTTGACATCGGCGGACGCGCGGAGGCAGCCGAGATACTGCGACACCACCAGTTGGACGTTCTGCTCACGCACCGTCAAGTTCTGTGCCCGCGCCTCGTTCGTGTTCTCCTTCGATTCCTGCCAGCGCCGCCAAGCGGTCAAGTCGAAAAGCGGCATCGATCCGGACGGCCCGGCCTGGGTCACCCAAAAAGGACCGATGTGTCCGGGAAATCCCGGCACGGCTGATCCGAAAAGCGCTTGGATGTTCGCGCGCCGCACTGCCTGCGACGCTTCCAAATTGACCTGCGGAAGCAAACCGGATCGCACGACGTTCTGGTTCTCCAGGGTCTGCATTATATTGAGATTCGCGATGACGACCTGAGGATTCTCCTTTAACGCCATGTCCACCGCGGCGCGAAGCGTCAACTTCAGTGGCTCAGGATCGGCCGCGCGCGCAACCGCAGCTACCGCCAGAAGAACAGCGATCGAATGAATCAGAATCCCGCGCCAGGGACGCTGCCTCTTCCCGGTGATCTCGGAAACAATTGAGCAAGTGAGCGGGCCGGACGTGCGGAAGAACGCTCCCTCATGAAACAACTTAGTAAGTACGCGCTTGCCTTCATCGTCGATGAACAACGTCGCGGTAAGATCCACAACGCGTGCCTTGTCCGCCGGCTGGCTGTTCCAGGCCTGCTCCAACTCCTTGGCCCACGCGCCGACCAGCTTGCCTTCCACCTGGAAGGTCCTCGCCGCCGGATCGTCATGGGTCGTGATTTTCAGCATCGCCAGTTCACCGTCCAACCTGTGTAGGGCACTAGCGATTCCGAAACGGAGTGCTTTAGCGTCAATGGCTTAAGGAATATCGGGCCGTGGCCTGCCGCCGAAATAACGGCGCATGCCGAGTCTTCGGCGACCCCTGCACGAGTTCGATAGTGCGGGAACAATTGACGGGTCGCGGTGTCTACTATGACGTGTTCGAAGAATCGGTGCTCAGCGAAAAGAAAACCCGGCGGCCGGTGGCCTTCCTGATTTCGATCAGCGCGGAGTTAGTGGTAGTAAGTGCGCTAATTATTATTCCGCTGTATTACAACGATCACTTACCCGGATTCGAGTGGAAGAATGTTGGGCTAGGACTGCCGCTAAAGCCGATCAGGCCGGTCGCTGCCAAGCCTCTCCGGCAAGCGTCGAACGGCCCAGCATATCACCAGCGTTTTGCCTTGTCATCGCTGCCACCACGCAGCGACCGGCCGACGTCGTTCACGCAGGTGTCGATTGAAGCTCCGCCAAACGCGGGCGATTTCAACGGCCCGTTCGGCGATTCTTCGCGACCGCCTATCGACCTCGGCGAGAGAGTGCAATCAGTGCCCCCACCTCCTCCGCCGAAACCGGATTCAACGCCCGCACCAACGCAGCACGAGCCGATTCGCGTCGGTGGCGGGGTACAAATGGCAAAGCTGGTAAAGAAGTTCTCCCGCAATATCCTCCGCTCGCTAGAACCGCCCGCATCTCAGGCGTTGTGCACTTGGTTGGGATCATCGCACGCGATGGAACCATCCGCAATCTGCAACTTGTCAGCGGTCATCCACTGCTGACTCATGCAGCGATGGAAGCGGTCCAGCAGTGGGTTTATAAACCGACTCTGCTGAACGGCGAGCCGGTGGAAGTGATCGCCCCGATCGACGTGAATTTCACGCTGAGCGATCGTTGAGCAGCCGTTGATTGCGATTGTGGAAAAAGCGCACTGCGAAGTACAAAACGGCGAACAGAACCACGGCGAAGACGAGAAACTCCCAAGCGTGATGCTGGAGGTAAGGGATCGTGTCTCTTCCGAGCCGCGTTCCCAACCAGGCCAGGAAGAGGTAGCGAGGCAGGCGGGCCGACAACAACACGATGGTGAATCGCAGCGGCGTGACGCCCATCGCGCCGGCAGACAAAACGAAAATTTTCATCGGTAAGGGAACAACGACGAACGCCGGCACAAAGATTGTGAGCAGTCCGTACTCGGCGAACCAGGCCTGCAGCCTGATGCCACGCGGGCCAGCGGCGTGCCGGCGTAGATACGCCTCCCCTCCCTTCCTCGCGATGAAGAACAGAATCAAATTTCCCACTAGCGACCCGGCGGCTCCGGTGAGCGCCGCTTCGTACCCTTGCGACGGGTTGAGGACTGAGATCAGCACGACAAGCGCGTCCACACCCGCGACCATCGGAATGCCAGCCGAATCGATAATGGAAACGAAAAAGACGCCGAGCGGGCCCCACGAAAGAAGTAGCGCAACCAGCTTAGACAGCGGCGCTCCGATCCGCGAGCAGCGCGAGAAGCTCTTCCTCGTCGATCACCGCGACGCCGAGCTCATTGGCCTTGTCGAGCTTAGAGCCAGGATCGGCGCCCGCCACGACGTAGTCGGTCTTCTTGCTCACCGAGCCGGTCACTTTTCCGCCGGCCGATTCGATCCTCGCTTTGGCATCTTCGCGCGCCAGATTGGGTAGCGTCCCGGTGAGCACGAGAACTTTGCCCGCCAGCGGACCACCGGTCTGCTTACGGATGGTGTGCTCGAACGTCAGTCCGGCCTTGCGAAGCCGCTCGACGAGTTCGCGGTTCCGCTTTTCGTGAAAAAACTGCCGGATGCTTTCCGAAACCTTCGGCCCTACCTCTTCGGCTTGCTGCAAGATTTCTTCATCCGCGTTGATAATCGCGTCCAGGCTGCCGAACGTGTCGGCCAGAATCTGCGCCGTGCGCTCGCCCACAAACGGAATCCCTAGACCGTTCAGAACGCGCGGCAGCGGCTGCTTGCGCGAGGCCTCGATATTCTTCAAAACCTTCTCGGCCGATTTTTGGCCCATGCGCTCCAGCGAGAGCAATTGGTCGAGCGTCAAGTCGTAAATATCAGCGACGCTCTTTACAAGACCGCTTGTCACCAACTGCTCCACCAGCACGTCGCCCATGCCGTCGATGTCCATGACGCCGCGGTGGACGAAGTGGAGAATGGACTGCTGCAATTTCGCCGGGCAATTCGTGTTGATGCAACGGCTGGCCACCTCGCCTTCCTCGCGCACGATTTCCCCGCGGCAAACGGGGCAATGTTTCGGCATTCGAAACGGCCGCCGCTCTTCGCCCTGCTTCACGACGCGGACGACTTTCGGAATCACGTCGCCGCTGCGTTCCACCAGCACACGATCTCCGATCTCGACGCCCAATCGTCCGATCTCATCCTCGTTGTGCAGCGACGCGCGCGACACCGTGACACCACCGATGTTCACCGGCTTCAGGAACGCGACTGGAGTGAGCGCGCCGGTCCTGCCGACGAACACCTGGATATCTTCGATCGACGTCTCAGCCTGGTGCGCGGCGAATTTGAACGCGACGGCCCAACGCGGCGCTTTCGCGGTCCAGCCCAATGCGGCCTGCTCAGCGACCGAGTTCACCTTAACCACGACGCCATCGATCTCATACGGCAGCGTCTCGCGTTTACTCTCCCAATTCCGGAAGAACTTCAAAACGCCTTCAAGATCGGCGCATCTCGCCTTGTAGGGATTCACTTTGAACCCCGATTTCTCGAGCGCCTGGAGCGCGTCCCACTGCGTCGCGGCGTGAAACTGCCCATCGACCATTAGAAAATACGCGAAGAACTCGAGCTGCCGCGATGCCGTCACCGTGGGGTCAAGCGCGCGCAGCGCACCCGCCGCGGCGTTACGTGGATTGGCGAACAGAGAAAGCTGCTGCTGTTCTCGCTCGGCGTTCAGTTTGTCGAACGACTTGCGCGGCATGATCACTTCACCGCGCACCTCGAACGTGGCGACATCGGACTTGGCCCGCAACGGAAGCGATCGAATGGTACGCGCATTCTCGGTGACGTCCTCACCTACCGATCCATCACCACGCGTCACTGCCTGATGCATTCGGCCGTCCCGATAATGAACCGCCATCGATAGCCCGTCCAGTTTCAACTCGGCAACGTATTCGAAAGGCCGGTCGCCCAGCAGCGTGCGCACGCGCCGGTCGAACTCGCGCAGTTCGTCTTCATTGAGCGCGTTGTCCAGGCTGAGCATAGGCGAGCTGTGCCGCACTTTCACGAAACCTTCGCGCGCCTTGCCGCCCACGCGCTGGGTCGGCGAATCGGGCGTGATGAGCTCGGGGTGCTTCACCTCCAGCTCTTGCAGCCTCCGCATCAATCGATCGTATTCGGCGTCCGTGATTTCGGGCTGATCGAGCACGTAATACAAATGCTCGTGGTGCCGCAGCGTAGCGCGCAGCTCCTCGATCTCGTGCTCCGCTTTGATTTCGGGCTCTACTTTCCTCGAAGCCATCTACTATAATTAGGGTACTATCGCGACCTACGAGCAACCGTTCCTGATTTATAATCCTTTCGCCGGCGGACTTAGACGCAGGTCGCATGCGCTCCGCCGCTCGCTCGAACGGCTGGCGTCGCAGGGCATCGCGATGGAAGCGATTCCCACCACCGGCAGAGGAACCGCGGGCACGCTCGCGCGCGAGGCGCTGGATCGCGGCGCGGATCTGATCGTCGCAGCCGGCGGCGACGGCACCATCAACGAAGTGGTGAACGGCATGGCGGGATCGAAAGTTCCGCTGGGCATTCTACCAGCCGGCACCGCGAATGTTCTCGCCAACGAGCTAGGCATGGGAAAAGGAATGGAGCGCGCGGCAGAGTCGCTGCTGCATTGCGTTCCCGAGCGGATCGGTTTGGGCGTGCTTTCGACTGCCCTAGGCGAGTCGCCTCGGTATTTCCTTCTGATGGCGGGCGCGGGCCTGGATGCCGAGATTGTCTATCACTTGAATCAAAACCTCAAAGACGCGATGGGGAAAGTGGCGTATTGGGTGGCTGGACTCTCGCGATTCGGCCGGCGTCTCTCAGAGTTCACCGTCGAAACCGAGGGCCGTTCGTATCGCGCCAGCTTCGCGCTGGTGAGCCGCGTGCGCAACTACGGCGGAGATCTCGAAATCGCGCCATCCATTTCCTTGCTGGACGAAGATTTCGAGGTGGTGCTGTTCGAGGGAACCACTACTATGCCTTATACGAAGTACATGTTGGGCGTGCTGGCCCGCCGCATCCGCGATATGCGCGGCGTCACGATTCTTCGCACGCGCAAAGCGCTGTTTTCTGGAACCGATCGTGGCCAGGTATATGTGCAGGTGGATGGAGAAGCGGGGGGCGTGATTCCAGCCAGTGTCGAGTTCGCGCCCGACGCGCTCACCCTGCTGGTGCCGCCCGGATTCCGAGCACGCCGGCCCGCGCGCGTCGAGGAAGCCGTTTGGACAACCTCACCCACACGCTGACCGGCCTGGCACTGAGCCGCGCCGGTCTGAACCGCTGGCATCCGCAAGCTGCGATATTAATGATGCTTTCGGCCAACGCGCCCGATGCCGACATCGTGACCATCGCGCGCGGCCCGCTGGCCTATTTCGAAGCACATCGCGGATACACGCATGCGATCGTCGCGGTTCCCGTGATGGCGCTTCTCTGCGTGTTGTTGGTGGCGGCCTTCACTCGTAGCCTGCGCGGCTGGAAAACGGCCTGGGCATTGTGCATCGTCGGCGTCGCGAGCCATCTGCTGCTCGATTGGACGAATACATACGGCGTCCGTTTTCTTCTCCCGTTTTCCTCGGGCTGGTTTCATCTGGATTTGAACGGTCTCGGCGATCTCTGGATCTGGGGCGTTTTGATATTGGCTTGGGTTGGTCCGTACTTCGCGCGCATGGTCAGCTCCGAGATGGGCGCGCCGGCCGGATCGGGACGCGCGCTCGCCTGGATCGCGCTATCGTTCTTTGCGATTTACGATTTTGGCCGCGAGCTAGCGCATCAGCGCGCTATCGAGATGCTGAACTCGCGCGTGTATCAAGGCGGTCCACCGATTCGCGTCGCCGCGTTCCCGGCCTCCTCGGCCAATCCCTTTGAATGGTCGGGCTGGATCGAGCGCCCGGAGTTCGTCAAGCGTTTTGCGATGAACGTGCGGCAGGATTTCGATCCGACAGCCGGTTCTACCATCCACAAAGCCGACCCGAGTCCGGCTATCGAGGCAGCACGCACGGCCAAGTCCGTACAGGTGATGCTCAATTTTGCGCAATATCCACTGTGGCAGGTTTCAGCGGCCCTGGAACCGGCCGGCGCGATGGAAGTGGACTTGCGCGACTGGCGATTCCCGTTCACCGCGAGCGCGACGGTGGATTCGATGAATCAGGTGCTGTCATCGTCGTTTCATTACTAAAACGAGACTGGCGCGCGCGGGCCGTGATAGACTATCGCAAAACAGTCCATGCCCGGCGAAATCACCGCCCTGTTGCAGCGATTGACCTCCGGAGATCGAGAGGCGTGGCATTCGCTCGCTCCGCTAGTTTACGAAGAGATGAAGCGCCAGGCAAAAAGTCAGGTGCGTTGCGAGAGGCCAGACGCTCTCCTGCAAACCACCGCGGTTGTCCACGAAGCCCTGCTTCGCCTTATGAGCGAGAGCGATCGGAATTGGACCAATCGCGGCCATTTCTATCGAGTTTGCGCGCAGGTGATCCGCCGCGTTCTGGTGGATTCCGCTCGGCGGCGTAAGGCTTTGCGGCGGGGCGCCGGAGCGGAGAATCAAGAGATCCAGTCTTTGAGCATTCCTGCCCCGCCGGCCCCCGACTGGGAGGATCTGGAGCGAGCACTGATGAGCCTGGAGTCGGTCGCTCCCAGGCAGGCGCGCGTGGTCGAGTTGCGTTACTTTTCCGGACTGAGCCTCGAAGAGACCGCGCTAGTCCTGGATATCACCCCAAAGACCGTGCAGCGCGACTGGATCGCCGCTCGCGCGTGGCTCTTCCGGGAACTCCAGCCAGGGAGCGCTTGAGCATTCCTAGGGATCGCTTCGAACGAGCGTCGGAAATGCTCATCCAGGCACTCGCGTTAGCTCCCGAGTCTCGTTTTGATTTCCTCCGATCGCAGTGTGGATCGGATGCGGAGCTACTTCGGTTCGCGGAGTATCTTCTTCGAGGGCATGAAGAGGCTGAAGATTTCCTGGAGCATCCTCCTTTGCTTCTCGCGGCGGACTTCCTATATCCGGCTGACGAAGTGGCGCCAACCCTGGTCGCCGAGCGCTACCGATTGATCGATGAAATCGGTCGGGGTGCGAGCGGGACTGTCTGGCACGCAATCGATCAGCGTGTGAATGACCGCGATGTGGCGATCAAGATCCTGCACTCGCACTGGTCGAGAAACACATGGATGAAATTCCGTTTGCAGGACGAAATGCGCGCTCTTTCGAAGCTGCACCACCCGGCTATCGTCTCGGTGTTGGATTTTGGCGAACTCGAGGACGGGCGTGCGTTTCTTGTCATGGAGCTCATTCAGGGCCGGACCCTGCGAGAACATTTGTCGGCCAGCCGTTTGCCGGTAGAGCAAAGTCTGGCGATCGTCGCGCGCTTAGCTGAAGGGCTGGACGCGGCGCACGAATGCGGGATACTGCATCGCGATCTGAAGCCGGAAAACATCATTCTCGCCCCTGACGGAGGTGTGAAGATCGTGGATTTCGGGATCGCTCGAATCGTGGGACCCGACGCGACATTGCGATCCACCACCGCGTTCGTCGCGGGAACGCCCGCCTACATGGCGCCGGATCAATTGCGGGGGCACGCCAGCCGTGCGAGCGACGTCTGGTCGCTGGCGGTGATCGCGTTCGAGATGCTGGCCGGAACGCGGCCATTCCAGCCCGCTACGCCGTTTGAATTGGCGGAACTCCACCGGAGGGGACTTTCGAACCAATTCTTCCGCACCATCGAGCCGCGCCTTCCCCCGCCGGTCGAAGAATTGTTCCGGAGCGACTTTTCGGAGAAATCCTCAACCCGCGAACAGACGGCGTCCGCACTCAGCGCCGCGCTCAAACGGGCAATGGAGTGCGGCAGATCGTTCCGCGGGAGGTTCAGCAGACGGGAAATCGCCGGCCTCGGCGCCTCCGCGCTCGCCGCCACAGCGGGCGGCTGGTTTGCCGGAGAACGTTATTTCGGCTGGGGAGCATTGTCGGAATCGGAGCGAGTGATGGAATGGGTTGGCGGTGTGGGCGAGCCAGTCAGCGTTGGGTTCGCGCGCATTTTGGACGTGCGCAATGATCCGATCTTAAGCCCGGACCGCTCGGTTCGCGATCGCGTTCGGCTGTTCACTCGAGATCAGGGGATGTATTTGAAGGAGACCTCCGTGCGGCAGCGCAGCACCGCTTGGCGGCGAGGATGGCGGCTGCAGGTGCGTCTTGCACCAGAACAGGGCATGACCTTTGTCACCGTCAACCTGTATGGCGTAGGCGCGCGCTACGATCTGCTCGCCAGCCGCGATAACGGGGGCAAACTAATGGTTGGTTTGGGACGGCAGGCGTCGCCCCAGCTTCTTTGGGACAAGTACGAGACACAACTTCAACCCGACGGGCTCATTCACGCCGAAATGCGCTGCTCGGCGGATCATAAAGCCGAGCTGCACGTCAACGGAACGCTGCGGGCATCCGGCTACGGGGGCCATCATCAATATCAACTTAACGAGACTCTACCCCAGTGCGGCCTGTGCTTCGGAGTCGCCGCGCAGCCTGGTCCGGAAGGAACCGGCGTGCTGCAGTTCGTCCGTTTGGAGATAGCGACTTAGCGTAGCGCGCGTTTCTTGCGTTTTCCCATCCACGCGATTCCAATCGCCGCAAATCCAGCGAGTGGCGCGGCGCCGGGTTCGGGAGTGGCGGTCAAGTCCGAACCGCCGTTAGGATAGGCAAACCCGGAATCCGCCGTGATCCCGACGTTGTTCACCGGGTTCCCGCTCGAATCGAACACTTGAAGTCCCGTTAGAGTCGCCGTATGCAGAAAGTCGACCGATTCGTCCAAGGTGAGCGCGTTCATCGTCCGCACCGCAGCTTCCATTTGCATACTGTAAGCGAGTGTTCCGCCGGTAAACGTCGCGGTCAACGTGACGCTGGACGGAATGTTAAGGTCGTCGCTGAAATTGGCAATCCCGAACTGTTGCGACCGTAGAATGAGCCAAAAGCCATTGTCATTGAGCTGGCTTCCGGTTGCACTGGCCGACCCATCCAACGTATAGGTGAACGAAATCGATCCGCTGGAGATTCCTGAGAAATGCAGGACGTCGCTCACCGTTGCGTCGGCTAGGGCGCTGTCGGTGAGAAACGTGTTGGGTTGGTTGTTCCAATCCGTGGATGCAAAAACACCAAACTCCCCGAAGCTGGTAATCTCTGCCTCCGCAGTTGCAGTGGATGTCCCGACATTGTTTGGGTTGCCGTTGATACCGGATTTGTTCACCGTGGCCGACAGCAGCGAGCCGTCGGAGTTGCTGGCGCAACTCGCCAGTACATTGAAATCATTCTGGGCGCATACGGTCACGGATATAGAAGATGAATATGCCGGCTGTGTCGCGAACGAAAACAGAATCAGCGCTAGTACGCCTAGTGCTGAAAGCGAAAGGAGTTTAGTTATTTGAATTCCCATGTCGAGATAGGCGCAATCCGGACATGAAAGTGGACATTGGCAGAATCGGAAGATGCCCGAAAGAGCTAATCGCCGCCCGGACGACAGCGGCTAGATCGTCTCCAGCTCTTCTTCCAGCAACTGCTTTTGATACAAATCGGCATAATAGCCGCCGTTGCCGATCAGCTCTGAGTGCGTGCCTTGCTCGGCGATCTCGCCGTGCTCGATGACGAAGATCCGTTGTGCGTTGCGCACCGTGGAGACGCGATGCGAGATCAGAATCGTTGTGCGGCCGCGCATCACGTCCGCGAGGCTCGTGAGAATGCGCTCTTCCGTCAAGGTGTCGACGCTCGAGAGTGCATCGTCGAGAATCAGTATCCGTGGATTGCGCAGGATCGCGCGCGCAATCGCGACGCGCTGCTTCTGTCCTCCGGACAGTGTCAGTCCGCGCTCGCCGATCATGGTTTCGTAGCCCGCCGGGAAGCCCGCAATATCGGGACCTAGTCCGGCAAGCTCGGCCGCGCGTCCGATTTCTTCCTGGCTCGCATGTTCCACGCCGAACGCGATATTTTCCGCAAGCGTCGCGCTGAACAGGAACGTCTCTTGCGGGACGAAGCCGATCTGATGCCGGAGCCAAGCGGGATCTAAGTCACGCACATTCGCGCCGTCCAGGAAAACTGCGCCATCGGTCGGATCGATCAGGCGCGGAATCAGGCTAACCAGCGTGCTCTTGCCGCTGCCAGTGTGCCCGACGATCGCAACCGTGCTTCCAGCGTCGATCTCGAGATCGATATTGCGCAGCGCATCGCCAGCCGGGTATCGCACCGCCACATCGCGAAACTCCAGCGCGCCTTCAGCCTCGGGCAACGTAACCGGATGCGACAGCTCCGGCGCCGCAATGCTCGGCCGCTCGTTCATGAGCTCCATGATTCTGCCCCACGACGCCGTGCCGCGCTGCATCAAATTCACAACCCAGCCGAGCGCGATCATGGGCCACACCAGCATGCCCATGTAGGTGTTGAACATCACGAAACTGCCAAGCGATATGCGGTGCTCAAGCAACCGTTGGCCGCCGGCGAACAAGACCAGCAGAAATCCGCCGCCGATCAACGCTTGAAGCAGCGGCATAAACAGCGCGGAAAGCCGAGCGAGGCGGATGTTCTCATGCACGTAGCCTTGGTTCAACGTCTCGAACTTGCTGATCTCCGCCCGCTCCTGTGCATAGGCGCGGATTACGCGCACGCCCGAAAGATTCTCCTGGACCCGGCTGCTGATGTCGGAAAACATTTTCTGGATCGACTCGAAGCGGTCGTGTATGCGGCTGCCGAAAAGAATCACCACCACGCTGATCACAGGCGCCGGGATCAGACAGATCAGCGTCAGCTTCCAGTCGGTGACGGCCATCACCGCAATGGTGAATAGCGAAAGGAACATGGTCTCGGTCCAGTACATGAGCCCCGGTCCGAGCATCATGCGGACGGCGTTGAGATCGTTGGTGGCGCGCGCCATCACGTCGCCGGTGCGGTACTTGGCGTAAAAGTCGGACGACAATCCAACCAGATGTCCGAACAGGTCGTTGCGTAGCTCGTACTCGATGTCGCGAGAGATGCCGATCAGAATCACGCGCATCCAGTATTGAAAGACGCCTTTGATCGCCGAGAGTAGCACCAGCAGCGCGGCGAATTCGAACACCAGGCTGATCCGGAAACCGCGAGTGAGCGAATCGATGCCGGCGCGAATCACCAGCGGAAGCGAGACGTGCAAAATGTCGCGCGCCAGCAGGGAGCCCATCCCCAGCGCCAGCCCTCCGCGATGACGCCACAAGTACGGCCCGGCAGTCTTGATCATCGATCGCATCACATCCCCAGTTTCGTCGCGACAGTCTTCATCCATTCCATCAGAAATGTTTTTCGCGCGTCGCGATTCTTCCACCAGGAGTCAGGCTGGAAGACAACGTCGGGCGCGCTGACCATGTGGATCTCGAGGTCCGGCGCCTTCGATCGATAAATGTTGCCGGCCCGGCGCGTGTGGTAATTGCTGGTGACGATGTCCAACCGGTGCGCACCGCGGCTGCGCACTACCGCCAGCATCACATCGGCTTCTGAAACTGTGGAGCGCGAATCGTTGGGAACGGCGATGAAATACGATTCCGGATAGCCATGCGCGGCCGCAAAGCGGATGGCGAGATCGGACTCGTGCATGCCATAAGCGCCGGAGGGCCCACTGACCAGCGCGGCGGGCGCCAGACCGTTCCGCACCAGATCGCCCCCGGTGAGAATGCGATTGCCGGAGAAATCACCCGCGAGCACGATCACAACGTCGGCGGGCGCGGGCCCGTCTGCCTTTACCAAGTATCGGCCGAGCGCGGCAAGCCACCAGGGGGCGGTAGCAATTAGGAGGACAACGGTGAGCCCAACCGCGAGCAGCCCGCGAAGAACGCTTCGACCGCGACGCACTTCCCGGCTACTTGTCCTCGGAAGACGGAGCTTGATCGAGATTGCCCGACTTCAGCTTCTGGAACAGGCGCTCCACTTCGGCTTCATCTTCGGGAAGCAACAGTGGAACTCGCGCAGGAGGCAATTGCCTGCGAGCCGCGGATGCAGTAATCGCTTCGCCCCAGAACTGGCGATACGGTACGCCGTCGATCAGCGCCTCGCGCGAGTAGCGGCGCAGATTGCGCAGCAGCCCGCTCGACGATTCGGGATCGCCAGGGTAAATCACCAGATACTTTGACTTGTCGGACAGCGTCAGACGAACCACCAACGGCGTGTGTGCACTGCGGTCCAGCCGCCGGATCTGTTTCCAGGGAATGTTGCTGCGCCCGATGCGGATGTGCGTTTCAAAAATCTCAATCACTGGACGCGATGCGAGGTAAAGAACCAGAGCCGCAGTGATGAGCGAGAGTCCTGTCGCCACCCAGCACAAGGGCGACTTCAGCGAGAGCCAGGCAGAAAAACCGCTGAGTGCGAGTGCGACCACGCCGGCCCACGCGTAGTGACGCGGCACTCGGTAGCGTGAGATCGGCACAGGCACACTTTCAGACTACCCCGCGGTGGCGCGCGCGTCAATGCGCCATTTTCTTAGTACTCGAATACCGGTCCAGGCATAATGAACGCCGCTCCATGCCGTTGCCGCGACCATCAGAACGAGCGAAAGACCGACCGGCGCGGGAATGCCGTCGCGATCGCCCATCACCACCAGTGCCGCTGCGATTTGGAAGAACGTGCTGATTTTTCCCCATACCGACGGTGGGAATTTTCGAACCGTGGTAAACGCAAGTCCGTACGCCGCCATCCCGAGAATCAGCAGATCCCGCCCGAAAACGAGCAATACCATCCACAGCGGAATCGCGCGCGAGACGCCGAGCGCGATGTAAATTGAGACCAGAAGAATTTTGTCCGCGATCGGATCGAAGTACGCTCCCATGCGCGTCGCATCGCCAAAATGGCGCGCGAGGAATCCGTCCATTACATCGGTGAATCCAGCGGCGAAGAGAACGATGATCGCGCGGCCCCAGTGCGATTGGATGATGTCCAGCGCAATCCACGGCGCCAACAGCAACCGAAGCAGCGTGAAAAAATTCGGAGCGTTGATCAAGCCTTAAGCTAACATCAGCGCGAGCGCGTTACGACACCAGCGCGTGCGCGACGCGCGTGGCCAACTGATCGAAGCTCAACATCTCATACAGCGACGGATCGCTCATGATGCGCGCCACCAGCGCCGTATGCATCGCATGGCCCGCCCGCTCGGCGATCACATGGCCGAGCAGCGGCTTGCCGATCAGCGCGAGATCCCCGATCAGATCCAGCGCCTTGTGCCGGCAACATTCGTCCTTAAACCGCAGGCCCTCGGGATTCTGCACGCCTTCGCGATCGAAACACACCGCGTTCTCGAGCGCCGCGCCGCGGATGAGACCCATATTGCGCATCTGGTCCAGCTCATGCGCAAATCCGAACGTGCGCGCCGGAGCGATCTCCTGTGCGTAGCGTTCCGGTGTCACTTCCATATCGAGCGATTGCCGGCCGATCATCGGATGCTCATAATACACATCACACGTCAGCAGGAACCGGTCCGACGGAAGAATGGAGATGCGCTTGCCGCCGTTCTCCACCATGATCGGCCGCCGCACGCGCAAGAATCGCTTTCGCCGCCGATACGATTTCAAACCCGCTTCGCGCAGCAGTTCGACGTAGGGCGAACCGCTTCCGTCCAGAATGGGAACTTCCAGATTGTTGATCTCGACATACGCGTTGTCGACACCCGAACTATAAAACACGCTAAGCAGGTGTTCGGTGGTCGAAATCAGCACGCCTTGCCGCATCAGGCTGGTGGCATAACTCACGCGCGCAACGTATCGCCAGCTGGCGGGCACCTGGAAATTGTCGAGATCCGTGCGGACGAAAACGATTCCGGTGGAAGGAGGCGCCGGAAGAATCCGAATGGAAACCGGAACGCCGCTGTGGAGCCCGACGCCGCGAGCCTCCACCGGCCGCTGTACCGTCGTTTCAAACCGCAATGCTAACTCCGAGGGCTCCCCGGTCTCTAGTGTCCATGCCTGATGTCCGACGGAAGCCATTCTAACAACGGATAAACCCGCAGCGCTACCCTTTTGATTCGAAAAGGTTTGTAAAGTTTCTGGTGTTGCAGAATCGCCACAGTATCCAGCTAAGGTTGTGGCTGGATCAGTTCACTTTAGCCCACTTTGGCTTGAGGATTTGTCGAAAGTCCAACGATACAGCGCCGGAAGATTCAGGCCGAGTTCGCAATCGCTGGCCAGAATCAGGCTGCGCGAATCGGGCTCCCAAGAAGGCGAGTAGCTGTTGCAGGCGCCGTGCGTGATCTGTCGTGCGGCACCGTTTTCCAGATCGCGAATCCAAACCTGGCGCGTCGCGCCCCGCTCCAGCGTGAACGCCAACCATCGGCCATCGGGAGAAACGGCGGGCTCGGTGTGATCGCCCGAATCGTGCGTGAGCGGAATGGGCGCGCCGGTAGGTGGATCGGTTGAATAGATTTGCGACTCGCCCAGCGGTCCGGCGGAATACGCCAGGCGAGCGCTGTCAGGGAACCAACTCACATCGTGCACCGGCCCTGGAACTTCGATCGCGCCGAGCACGCGGCCGCTGGAGTATATGAAGATGCGCGCGCTACTAAGGAATGCAAGTAGCCGCTCGTCCGGGGAGATGGCCGGTCGCGTCGGATCGAGATCGGCGGCGACCAGCGTGCTCAGCCCGTGCGTGGGCGGATCGAAAGCCATGATTCGCGAGTGTCCGCCAGAAACCAATTCGAAATAAATGGTTCCGCCCAATGGCGCCACCGCCGGATGAAAAGCCTCACCGTCGAAACTGTACGTGTCACGGCTACTCGCGTTCCAATGCTCCAACTCGTAGCGTTCGTGACCGATGGATTCATAGACGACGCCATCTTTGGACGCAGCTGGCGATGCCGAGTAGACCGCGCCCGCGCGCGCAGCCACAGGCGCGAGCGTCGCGGGCGGTTCCACGCGATAGCTCGCCATCCTGCGATACGTGCTGAACGCCGCGATGCATACGATCGCGACCGAAGCTACAGTCACAACCGCGGGCCGAAGCTCGCGAAAGTACGGCGCGCCCATGGCGAGAAACCACGCAAGAAGAATCCAGACCGACGGGAACCAGATCATCCACGCCGCAGGCACCGGAAGCGACATCAGAAGATATCCCGCCACCAGCGCGATTCGCCCGCGCAGGCTCGTGTCGCGCCACACCAGCGCGATCACGGCCAGCAGCATTACGCTCATGTATTGCACGCGATTGGGGCTCGCGAACAGCAGCATCACTAAGAACAGCGCGACTTCCCGGCGCGGTTCACCTTTGTGAGCGCCCGGCAAGGCCAAAATGCAGAAAACCGGCGCGGCCAGCGTCACCAGCGCCAGAACGAAGAATGCCGCCGCGGGATTGTTGGCGATCGGATGCGGGTTCAGCGTCGGCGAAAAAACGAGGGCGTGCCGCAGCATGTTCGACACCGTCGTCAAGCCGGGCGCATAGGGATCGTTCGTCTCGGCCACCAGTGCGCGCGGCAGCACGGATGTGACGTAATACAGGTTGTCTTTCCACCCGTAAAACCAGATCGAAACCAGCCCGAGCGCCGCGCACGATGCCAGCATCCCGGCCAGGGCGCGCCATTGCCGCTTCCAGGCGAAGTAGACTAGGAATGGTCCCGCATAAAGCTTCGTGACAAACACGGCGCCCAGAACTGCTCCCGCCGAAACTTCTCGTTTTCGGAGCAAAAGCCAGAAGCTCAACGCCAGCAGGAACAGAATGAAGACGTAATATTGCCCGAATATGAAATTAGGCCGCAGGGCCGCGTATCCCGCCATCGCGAGCGCGATCAGGCCGGACGCAGGAATACCCGACAGATTCGCTAGTAGCGCGATCGCGGCGAACAAGAACACCACGTTCGCTGACAGCCACACGCGCTTAGCCGTCATCGGCGGAAGTCCGGCGATCGGAAGGATCGGAAGCATGGTGAGCGGCGAGTGCGGGATGTAGCCGCCCAGTTGCCGGTCCCAGCCGGCGTAGTTGATCTGCCGCTGGAACCAGGTCCAGTCGTAAAACTTTCGAAGCGGCGCGTGTTTGCGAGCCAGCGCCGCCGCGGTGTAATAGTTCGGAAAATCAGTCTCGACGTGCGTCCAACCCTCGCGCACTGCCGGGAAGAGAACGAACGCAATTCCAGCCAGCGCGCCGCACCGCAGAAGCCACCGAAGCATTACCTACAGCTTAGCGATGCGGACGTGCCGGCCGAAACTAGAAGCGAATCACACCTTTGATCTCGACGAATCGAGGCGAACTGCCCGCTCCGATGAAAGAGCCCAGCAGACTGGTCGGCGGTCCGACATTGGCGACGCTGAGCCCGAAATTCGGATTCGCCAGGTCGTTCACCGGTTGATCGAAATTCGGGTGATTAAACGCGTTATACGCTTGCGCGCCGAACGAAAACGTCAGGCGCTCGAAAATTCTAACCTCTTTCATCAGCGCAATGTCGACGTCGAAGAAATGAGGACCGTAGAGCGAATTGCGTCCAGCGTTCCCGAACCCCGTCAAGGTGCCGGCCGGCGCAAACTGGGATGTACTCAAACAGGGCGAATTCACTGCGCTGGTGCACGCATGCGGCAGCGAAGACAGCGGGCTGGCGAAAACGGTCCCGACGTAATTGAAGGAACCAAGGGCTTGGGTGTCCGCGGTATCGATGGGTGTGAATGGCAGACCGCTGCGAAGGAACCAGTTGCTCGAAAGCGTCCATCCACCGAAAACCTGGTTCGGCCCCCACCTCATGCCAGCGTGCCGGATCGCGTCCGTCAGCACCATGCTGGCGCTGAAGTAATTCCGGACGTCGTAGTCGGCACTGCCGTAGTTGCCGCGAATGTTGAACGGATTTTGCGGATTGACGATGCTCGCGTCGGTCACCACCAGACCGAAGGGAAGGTTGGCAATGCCGCCGTTTGAAACGTCGTCCAGCGCGTGGCTGTAGGTGTAGTTGGCGGTGAAGGTCAGGCTGGAGGATAGCCTGCGCTGCACGCTGATCGAGAGGCCATTGTAGTTGGAACTACCGGCGGACAAGTATTGGTTAACTACCCCGAGGGCCGCGTTCGGCGGAGCCGCCGGTAGGCCGACAAACCCGCTTGGACAAGCTGAAGGCGGGCAGTAGCCGTTCAGGCCGAAGTCCGCCACTGGAATATGAGAACCGTGCATGCCGGAGTAATTCAGGCTCACCAGCAACTTTCCCGGTAACTGCTGCTGAACTTCAAAATTCCACTTATAGTAAGTGGGCTGTTTGAAGTCGTTCGGGAATGAGAAAAAGTTCGGCGCGGAAAATCCGGGTACGGTTGAAGATATCGAATTGAAGCTGCCGCCCGAATGGAACTGCGAGAGCAGCGCCTGATTGGCTTGCGCGGCGGTAGCAAACAAGCCGCCCGCTACGCCAGGAGCGATAGGTCCGCCGCTCACGGTAAATGCGTTCAGGTTGGGGGCGTTAAAAGCAGCATCCTCGGCCAGGCCGCCGGGCAGCTCATCGGCGAAAATTCCGCCTCCGGCCCGGATTACAGTGTTTTCGTTGTGAAATGGCCGCCACGCGATTCCGACGCGAGGTTCCCAGACCACGGTCTGCGTATTCGGATACGCAGTGTGCTGGCCGGAAACGATCATCTGGTTGTAGGGCGTGGCTACCGCAGCCGGGTCTGGATTTCCGGCGAACGAAGTGGTCAGGCGCGAGAAGCAATTGTTATCGCAGGTCGGGTTCGAATAGTTCTCCAAACGCAGATTCAGGGAGATCGTCAATCGATCCGACACTTTCCAATCATCGGCCACGTACCCGCCGAACGTGTTGAACTGAAGCCCTTCTTCCGCCGACGAGGGGAATCCCTGGAAAAGTGAAGTGGTCGCCCCGCCGCCATTGAAGAAATCCGTTAGGTTGGTCGAGATGGCGCCGTTGATCGGGCCGCCTAGCGATTGGAAATCCAGGTCGGTCACCGTGGAATGTAACCAGCTGAAGCCCATTCGGAAAGTGTGACGGCCAACGATATGCGAGAAGTCATCCAGAACCTGGTACTGGAAAACACGCCGTCCCTGCGGGAAGAAAAATCCGGGCGGAAATGGCGGCTCGCCGAACCCGATCGGAGTAAATGTATTGCCGGCGAAGCCCACGAAAGTCGGAAGGGCCGACAGACTGCCTGCTTCGTTTGAAGGCGAAAATACCGCCGAGTAAAAAAGCACGGATCCCTTCAGTTCGTTGACCGTGTTCGGCCCGAACACATGCGTCTCCGATACCTGCGCGTTCATTTGAGGCTGATTGCTTTGGAAGTTGAATACAGAGCCAAACGGACTGGTGAAGGTGGGCTGAAAACCGTTGTCACGCAGCACGCGGATGTAGCCGCGATCGGTGTCGTTGAAAATGTGATCGACGCGCGCCGCCCACTGATATTCCTTGTTGGTGTTGGGAGGCGTGGTTCGGAACTGTAGTGCGCAAATGCCACCGGCCCCCAATCCCGAAAAACCATCGCATCCGCCGCCGGGCACAGGGACAGCCGAACCAACTCCGGGGGCATTGTTGTAGACCGAGAAGATCTGTTTGTAGAAAGGAAGCTCGGCGCTATTGCCGGTGGTCGCCAGGTTGGCCAGCGTGGCTGCCTGGAATTGAGGGCTTGGGACTAAAGTCAGCGCGCTCGCCGTGGGCAGCACGTTACGCAGTCCTTCATAGTCGACGTCGAAGAACGTGTGGTTCTTCCAGATCGGACCGGAAACGTAGGTCTGCCACTGGTTGAAATTGTTGAAGGGCGTCGGCGCCCCCACCTGGTTGCTGAAGAACTGGTTCGCGTTCATCTCGCGCCCGTTCCACATATAAATCGCGTCCCCGTGAAAGTCGTTGGTGCCGGATCTGGTGATGTAGGCGATCTGCGATCCCGCGTATTGACCGTATTGCCCCGAGTACGCGTTGTTGATGACCTGCGCCTCGGAAATGTCGTTCGACCCCAGCAGCAGGTTCGATGCGCCGCTATTGTTAATACCGAAAAATGGATCGTTATCGTTCGCGCCGTTGATCGTGAACAAATTCGAGATGCCCGGCATCCCGTTCGCTACGAAATTGCCGTAGCCGGCCTGTGTGTTCATCACGACGCCTGGCGCGGTTTGCGCGACGTAGGTAATGTCGCCTCCAGGGTTTGGCAGGTTCTCAACCAGAGTGCTGTTGAACGTGGTGGCGACGTCAGCGTTTGAAATCTGCAGTGCGGATCCAGCTTCTGTCACGTTTACCGTTTGCGAGGCGCCCGCTACGGCGAGCTGCAAATTCACCGTGGACGGTTGACCCGCCACCACCGCGACCCCGGCCTGCTGCGTGGTCTGAAATCCCGGCGCGGAAACCGTCACCTTATATGATCCCGGTGGAACGAACGCGAAACGATAGCTGCCATCCGTGCCGGAATTTGTTTTTTGCGTCGCATTCGTGTTTAAGTTCACCAAGGTGATTGACGCGTTCGGAATGGAGGAGCCGGTCGGATCCGTAACCGTTCCTGTAACGTCTCCCGAAGTGATCGATTGGGCAAAACAAAACGTCACTACACTTAACGTTGCTAGAACAAACGCAACAAATCGAATTGGCCATCTCATCGGATTTCTCCTGGTAATGATCGATCGCAAGTTCGCTTCTGATCGCAGATTTGCAACTCCCGCGCTAAAGCAAACAAATCGCCAGTATGAATCTCTGTTCGCCGCATGGGCCTGGTGCAGATTTTCCCGTCACTTAAACAAAAGTGACAGGCGGCCGAATATGTTTTTCTGAATTCGCTCGCCGGTGCGAATACCGCGAAACGGATTCGATACAATTTCGCCGCAATATGTTATGCACTTTGTTAACAGAAATGTTGACGACTTATTGCGGCGAAGAGGGCGCTCGCGCACGCTATCCTGATCTGTGGTGCCCGATCGTTCTCGTCTTTTTCTGATCGACAGCTACGGCTTCATCTTTCGCGCTTACCATGCCCGCGCGCGCAGCGCCGCTCCTCCCATGCGCACCACTACGGGTCTGCAAACCGAAGCGGTCTTCATTTTTCACAACATGCTGCGCAAGCTCCGCGCCGACTACCATCCCGCCTACATCGCCGCGGTGTTCGAGTCTGGCAAAACATTCCGTGAGGAAACGTTATACGCCGACTACAAAGCCAATCGAACCGAAATGCCGCCGGATCTGAAAGAGCAGATTCCTTACATCCGCCGCCTGCTGGGAGCCATGCGCATCCCGATCCTGCAGTACGAAGGCTACGAAGCCGACGATGTCATCGGCGCCCTCGCGTGTCGATCCAGCGACACTCATGACGTCGTCATCGTCTCGAGCGACAAGGACATGCTCCAACTCGTCAACGATCGCGTCCACATGTACAACCCGGTGAAAAATGACATCTGGTACGACCCGGCCACCGCCGAGCAATTCATGGGCGTCAAACCGGTGCAAGTCGCCGACATGCTCGCGCTCATGGGCGATTCAGTAGACAACATTCCCGGCGCCCCCGGCATCGGCGACAAAGGCGCGCGCGATTTGATCCAGCGCTTCGGTTCGGTGGAGAACGCTCTCGATCACGCCGCTGAAGTCGAGCGCAAGACCTATCGCGAGAGCCTGCAAAACAACCGCGAACAGATCCTGCTGAGCAAACGCCTCGCCACGATCGATACCTCCGTTCCCATTGAGTTTCACATCGAAGATTTCGCCGCGCACGAACCGGATCTCGCCGAGCTGAAGAAGATTTACAAGGAGCTGGAGTTCTACAGTTTGCTCAAAGAGCTCGCTCCCACCGACGATTCCTCTACCCGCGATTACGCCACCATCTCCAGCCGCGAGGAGGCCGAGGCTTACGCGGCGTCGCTCGCGCGCCTCGATCCGGTCAAGCCGATCGCCTTCGCATTCCAGTCCTCGCACGACGGCGATCTACCACTCACCATGCTTGGCGTCTCCTTCGAATCCGGCGTCGGGCGCGCCCTTTCCACTGACTATCTCGACCTGCTCAAACCGATTCTCGAAGATTCCCGCCGCGTCAAAATCGCGCACGACATCAAGGCCCTCACGCTCGCCCTCGCGCCCCACGGCATCGCGCCGCAAGGCTTCCGTCACGACTTGCTGCTGTACTCGTTTCTGCTGTGCGCCGACCCGGCCGCGTGTTCACCCGAAGTGCTCGCCGAGCGATATCTGGATCGCAAGCTCTCCGCCGGCGCCGAGCAGCACGCCGATCTAGCCTTCACCCTGGCCGAGCGCCTCATCCCCGAAATCGATCAGCACGGCTTTCGAAAAATTTATGAAGAGATCGATCTGCCGCTAGCCGGCGTCCTGGCCCGCATGGAGCAGACCGGCATTCGCATCGAACCGCGCCAGCTCAAGCTTCTCTCCGAACGCCTCGACTCCGACATCCAGCGGCTGTCGTCGGAAATCTATGAACTGGCGGGCAAGCCGTTCAACATCAATTCACCCGTGCAGCTTGGCAAAATTCTGTTCGAAGAGATGAACCTGCCGGCGCCGGTGAAATATGGAAAAGGCAAAACCATTTCCACCGCGGCCGACGTGCTGGAAGGCTTGGCGGCTGAGCATGAAATCGCGCGCAAAGTTCTCGACTACCGCCAGCTCACGAAACTCAAAGGCACTTATATCGACGCGTTGCCCCAGCTGATCGATCCTCGCACCGGCCGCCTGCACACCACCTTCAACCAGGCCGGCGCAGCCACGGGACGCCTGTCGTCATCGAATCCCAATCTCCAAAACATTCCGATTCGCACCGAGCTCGGCCGCGAGATCCGCGCCGCCTTCGTGCCGCGCGACGGCTGGAAGCTCATCGTTGCCGACTATTCGCAGATCGAGCTCCGCCTGCTGGCGCACATGTCGCACGATCCGGTGCTGGTCGAAGCTTTCCGCAACGGCGAGGACATCCATACCCGCACGGCCGCCGAAGTTTTCCGCACCCCGCCCCTCATGGTGACTGCCGACATGCGCCGCAGCGCCAAGGCCGTGAACTTCGGCATCGTCTACGGGCAGACTCCTTTCGGCCTGGCCACCTCGCTCGGCATCGACCGCAAAGAAGCCGAAGAATACATCCGCACTTACTTCGAGCTGCACTCGGGCGTCCGCAAGTTCATCCAGGAAACCATCGCCGAAACCCGCAAGAGCGGCTTTGCGGTGACACTCTCCGGGCGCAAGCGTCCCATCCCCGACATGCACAGCCGCAACCCCAACTCGCGCTCATTCGCCGAACGCACGGCCGTCAACACTCCTCTGCAAGGAACCGCCGCCGATCTCATCAAGCTCGCCATGATCCGCATTGACGCCCTGATCCAACAGGAAAACCTCCAAACCCGCATGCTGCTGCAGGTCCACGACGAACTGGTTTTCGAAGCGCCGCCCGGGGAATCCGAAGCCATCGCGCGCGTCATCAAACGCGAAATGGAAAACGTCCACAAGCTCGATGTGCCCTTGGTCGCCGACACAGGAATCGGCGATAATTGGCGAGACGCGAAATGAAGCCAGCCTTCCTGAAATCGATCCTTCTTGCAATCGTCTTCTCCGCCGCTCTGCTCACTAGCTGCTCTTCGAGCGGCACGCCCGCGCAGTACCGCGCGAGATTCGACACCACCCAAGGTGTATTTGTGATTGATGTAACGCGCAAATGGGCGCCCCTCGGCGCCGATCGCTTCTACGAACTCGTCAAAAGCGGTTTCTACGACCAAGCGCGCTTCTTCCGCGTCGCGCCCGGATTCGTCATCCAATGGGGCATCGCGCGCGACCCCATCCTGAACTCGCTGTGGAAGGACAAAGTCATTCCCGACGATCCCGTGAAAGAGGCGAACATGTCTGGCTACGTCAGTTTCGCCAGCCGCGGCCCTAACACCCGGACCACGCAAATCTTCGTCAACCTCGCTAACAATCTGCAGCTCGACGGTATGGGATTCGCCGCCTTCGGAAAGGTTACCGAGGGCCTCGACGTCATCGGGAGGATGTATGGTGGATACCGCGAGTCACCCGATCAGAGCAAGATCGAGGAGCAAGGCAACGCATACTTAACCCAGAATTTCCCCAAGCTCGACTATATTAAGACCGCACGCATCGAGTAACTGGAACGGCTCAAACAGGGCAGCCGTCGCGGCCCTCCCAACCAGTACCAAACTCGATAAAACGCCGGCATCTACTAAGCCGTACTGGAATTGCTTTTGAATCGGACGGTGGGTATAATACCGTGAATCCTTAGGCGATCCATGAAGGACACAACGGGAGCGTTGGAGGGGGCGCAGCCGGAGCTCACCACGTCGCTGCTCGCCCAATTCGGCGAGGGAAGCGCCGATGCCGAAGCTCAGCTAACGCCTCTGATTTACCGGGAACTCCGGCGGCTCGCCGCTGGATACATGCGCCGCGAGCGCCCCAATCACACGCTCCAAGCCACCGCCCTGGTCAACGAAGCGTGGATGCGGCTAATTCAACAGCCTCAAATGACCTGGCAGAGCCGCGCGCACTTCTTCGGAATCGCTTCGAAATTAATGCGCCAGATCCTGGTGGACCACGCCCGCAAGCGCTCGGCCGCCAAGCGCGGAGTCGGCGCCAAACAAATCACACTTACCGACAATCTTGCCGCAACGCCGGATGAATTAATGGACGTGCTGGTGCTCGACGATGCCCTCCAGCGCCTCAGCACTATCGACGCGCGCGCCGCGCAGATTGTCGAGATGCACTTCTTCGGCGGATTGTCGTTCGAGGAGATGGCGGTTGTGCTCGACATTTCCACCCGTACCGTGAAGCGCGACTGGCGGATGGCACGCGCTTGGCTGCATAGCGATCTCGCGGTCGCCACGTGACGTCGCCGCCCATATGACCCCCGAAGACTGGTCCCGCCTGAAACCGCTCTTCGACCAGGCGCTGGAACTTCCCGACGATGCGCGCGCTGCTCTGATCGAAAACGTCCGCAATGAAGATGCCTCCCTGGCCGATCAGTTGTCTGCGCTCCTGCAAGGCGAGGGCAAGGACGGCGCGCAGTCGCGTGCCGACACGCCGCTGGTGAACCTGAACCAATTCGTCTCGTCCGACCAGTTTTTCACCGCTTCCTTCGAGCAGGCCGAGGTCACGCAAGTCGGCCGCTATCGCATCGTGAGAGAACTCGGCCACGGCGGGATGGGCACGGTTTTCGAAGCGGCCGATCCTGTCATCGGCCGAAACATCGCGATCAAGACCATTCGCCTGGAGAATCTCGGCGGCCCCCAGACTGAGTTCCTGCGCGATCGGCTGTTCCGCGAAGCTCGCCTGGCCGGCAAACTCTCGCACCCCGGGATCGTGATCATACACGATGTCGGCGAGCATGCCGGTGGCGCCGCCTACATCGCTATGGAGTTGGTGCATGGCCCCTCGCTGGAACAAGTGCTCAGCGACGGCGAGCGGCTCGGTCACGCGCGGGTTCTCGATATTCTCTCGCAGGCCGCCCAGGCGCTCGACTATGCTCATTCGAATGGCGTGGTCCACCGCGACATTAAGCCCGCGAACATAATGGTTCACGAAGGCCGCACGGTCAAAATCGCCGATTTCGGCATCGCGAAAATCGCCGAGACCGTTCGCACCAAGGACCTCAACGACGACAACACCACCACCTACCTCACGCAACCGGGAAAGGTGATGGGTACGCCGAGCTACATGTCTCCAGAGCAGATGCGGGCTGAACCGGTGACCGGCCGCTCCGACCAATTCTCACTAGCCGTTGTCGGCTTCCGTATGCTGACTGGAATCCTGCCGTTCCGTTCGGACTCGATACCGGGACTGGTCCATGAGATCGTGTACGGCCTCCGTCCGCCCATCCGTCAATACAATCCGGACCTGCCCCGGGATACCGATGAGATCTTCTTGCGGGCGCTCGGCCGATCGCCCCAGGAGCGCTTCTCCACCTGCGCCGAGTTTGTCAGCTCTCTGGAGCAATCCATGCGAGCACCACGTGTGGCTAAGAAGCCAGCCCTGCCGCCAAACCGGGAAGTCGCACAAACTCCACCTCCCAAACCGCAGCCCCTGACAGACCGCCCCCAATCGCATGCTTCTAAGAGCTCCTTGGCCCACTCGCCCCTGCTGGTCCTGGTGGCGGGATTGGTCTTGCTGTTTGCCGCTAGCGTTTTTTTGTACAAACGAACCCAACCGCCGGTCGTCGATCTGCCTGCGGTAACCAGCGATCTCGAACCCGCTGGCGCGACTCAGCCCGCTGAAATCATTCGACTTGATCCGCCGGCTATTGAATATTTTCGCGCCGAACCAGCCAGCGTACGACCAGGCCAGCGCCTGAACCTCGTCTGGAACGTGATCGGCGCGCAAAAGATCACCATCGATCACGGAATCGGGTCCGTGGTCGCCGACGCCGGACGGTCCATACCCGCGCCCGCCAAGTCCACCATCTACCGGCTCACCGCGACGGGCAAGGGTGGGACAAAAGAAGCGCAAACCACAGTTGTTGTCGTAGGCGCGAGTGCAATCAATGCCTTACGGGAGTGGCGCCGCCCCGTTTTTCTGACGGCCAGCACAGTGAAATTCCATGACGAAAAATAACGTGTCCCCGTTTGCCGATGCTCCGCGCATGCTGGGTTGTGAAAAACAAACAGGCCACGGAGACCATCCATCTGCAGCCCGTGCAGGGACCGCATTTGACCGTCGATCCTCAACTTCTTGCAGAGGATCTGTGGGAGTGGCCGGAATCGCCAGTGTCCGGTAGGGGAGATCCGAGAATGACCAAAATCATCATCAGACATTTGACCGGTGCTCGCGCCAACCAATTCGATGAGTTCCCGATCAGCGCATCCAAGGAGCTGATTGTGGGGCGCGAGCTGACCGCCGACGTCCGCGTGGATCCCGACCGCGATGATCTCGTCAGCCGCCAGCACCTGAAGATCGCCTGCCTGAGCGATCAGCCCGAAGGCATCCAGCTCATTGACCTGCAAAGCCGCAACGGTACGTTCTTGAACAACCAGCGAATCTCCGGCGCTGTGCATTTAAGCCACAACGATGTGATTCAACTGGGTGCCGGCGGTCCCGAGCTTCGCATTGAATTGGATCCGCCGCCGCTCTCCGCTGGGGCGCGCCCAACCCGCGAGGCGACCTTCGATCAAAGCTTCACCGCGCGGCCTACTCGCGACGCGTGGTCGCCAGCGGGCGCCGGTCTCGAGCCGACTGCATCTCCCGGCAGGCCGGTAGGCCGCGCCACTGTCGAAAGAATGCTCGGCGAGCAGTTTTCGAAAGTGAAGAGCGAGTCCAATAAAGCCATTTGGATCGGCGTCGTGGGATTGTTGGCGATTATCGCGATTGGGCTGGGCGGCTGGTTTTATCTGCGCCAGTCCCGGACAGAACAGATTTCCGATCTCGAACGCAGCCTTGCGGCGCAGCAGCGCCAGGCCGTGGAGCTTAGAAAAAAATCCGACCAGGCATCCGTCGAGGAGCTCGAGAAAATCGATCAGGAAATTCAGAAACAGGTCGCCGAGTTGCAGGAGCTGAAAGCCAAGGAAGATGCAATGAAGGCCGCTGAGGACAGGCGTGCCGCCGCCGCGGCCAAACAGGCCATCGCGCCTGTACCCGCTCCGCAGGCCGCCCCGGCGGCGCCCAACCCGCTCGCTGCTGCCGCTGCGGCCGCTGGTGTCGATCCGAACTCGTCCTACGATTCTCTGATCGATCAAGCTACCGACATGTTCCAACATGGCAAGACCAAGGAAGCGCTGGAGGTAGTCAAAGTCGCCATTGCCAAGGACTCCAACCGCTGGGAAGGCTATGAGTTTGCCGGCCAGCTTGCTGAAAGACTGGGCGACTACACCGCCGCCAACGGCATGTTCGAAGACGCGCTGAAGTGGGCCCCTGCCGAGAATCGCCAGGACATACAATTCAAGCTCAACGCGCTGAAAGAAAAGCTGGCTGCTCGATGAGCCGGCCCACGTCGTAATCAGTGATGTTCGGCTCCAATCAACTTCGCTCCTGGTTTGGGGCGGGACGCCGGCGGGAAACCGGCTCCCGCCCTGCTGCCATTCCCATGAATATCGTCGCGTCGGCACGCACCGATCCCGGTAAAGTGCGGCAGCGCAACGAAGACGCGGTCCTGTTTCATATGCCCGGCGCTGCTTCGGATTCTCAACGTTCGGGGGCTCTCGCAATCCTCGCCGACGGCATGGGCGGCGCAAGCGGCGGCATCGTCGCCAGCGCCATGGCGGTGCAGGAGATTTCGCGCTCTTATCTCGCTAACGCTCAGGACTCACCGCCGGTAGCGCTGAAAATCGCGGCCGAGTCCGCTAACGAGCAGATCTATCGCCGGGCGCTTGAGGATGAAAGCCTTCACGGCATGGGCACCACTTGCGTCGCGTTGGCAATCGATCCACCGTACGCCTGGGCCGCATGGGTGGGCGACAGCCGTCTCTATCTGATTCGCGGCGGCCAGATTTATCAAATGACAGAAGACCATTCCATCGTTCATGAAATGGTCCGGCGCGGACTCCTGCGGGGCGAGGAAGCCGCGCGTCATGAAGACCGCAACGTCGTAACTCGTTCCCTCGGCAGCCATCAGGCCGTCGATGTCGCCCTGTGGCCCGAAGAGTACCCGGTACGGCCCGGCGATCGCTTTTTGCTCTGCTCCGACGGTTTGCATGACCTACTGCCGAGCGTGGACATCCTGCAAATCGCAAAGAATGGAACCGCCGACGCTGCCAGCCGCCGCCTGATCGACGAGGCGAATGCGCGTGGGGGGTACGATAACATCTCGGCGATTTTGGTGGATCTCTCGGAAGTTGAATCGAAAGAACAGCAGACCGTTCCCGCCACCAGGGAGTCCCCGGTGCAGTTGCTCGATCCGCCGGATAAGCAGGCGAACGGCAAGTAGCGTGACCCCAAACGAATCGAAACGGCGCATAGATAGGGGACGGAGGTTGTTCATGACACACAGGTTCCTGATCCTCTTCGCCGCCAGCGCCTTGACGGCAACTCTCGCGCTCCGTGCCGACGATGAGGACCCGCCTCGGCGTGCCGCCCGTCTGGGCCTGGTGGACGGATCGGTGTCTTTGCAACCTTCCGGCGTGGACGACTGGATCGCCGCCGAGCTGAATCGCCCGCTCACCACCGGCGACCGCCTATGGACCACCGACGATGGCCGAGCCGAGCTTAGCATCGGATCCGCGGTGCTCCGATTGAACCATCGCACTGCCGCGGCCATCATCAACTTGGACGATCACATCACTCAGTTGGAAATTTCGGCCGGAACCATGGTTGTGACGGTCCGCGATCTGACCAATGGCGAGGCCATCGAGGTGGACACCCCACAGTTGGCGTTCACCGTCCTTCGGCCTGGCAAATATCGCATTGAAGTGGATGAACAGGGCGAAAATACACTCGTCACGGTAACGAGCGGCGAAGGCGAAGCAATGGCGGCCGGGCAAGCTTACTCCGTTCTGCCGAACGAGCGCGTGAGGATCTCAGGCGATCCGGCGGTCTATTCGAAAGCAGGCGCGCCCGCCCCAGACCCCTTTGACGCGTGGTGCGCGAAGCGCGATCAGCGCGCCGCATCGTCCCGCTCCGCCCAATACATCGCACCCGATGTACCGGGCATAGAAGACCTGGACGAAAACGGCATCTGGCGGGCGAATCCCCAGTACGGTGAAATGTGGATGCCCATCGGCGTGCCGGACGATTGGGCGCCGTATCGCGCCGGACATTGGGATTGGATCGAACCATGGGGCTGGACCTGGGTCGATGAGACCGCGTGGGGTTATGCACCGTTCCACTACGGCCGTTGGGTTTCGGTGAGCGGCGGCTGGGGATGGATTCCTGGACCGTTAGGCGGCCCAGCAATTTTCGCGCCGGCTTTAGTGGCGTGGCTCGGCGGCGACGGGTTTATCGCAGGCGGTGAACCGGCTGTCGGCTGGGTGCCGCTGGCGCCGGGCGAGCTCTTCGTTCCTGGTTATCATGCCAGCGCACGCTATTTCGAAGTAGTCAACGCGCGGAACACCGTGGCCAGCCGGACGCAGATCAGGAATGCATACGCGAACACGTATCTGAATCATAGCGGTGCGCGCTCGAGC